>JADHED010000037.1_pt1 | contig 171113 bp, 146 predicted proteins | sample 8952041 | NCBI WGS metagenome assembly JADHED01 (sample SAMN16124423, study PRJNA663239) | bioreactor sludge metagenome | isolation source: sludge (control) | place: India:Bengaluru | collected 2018-09-08
ATACCCCCGCTTCAACGAGTTTGACCGACATGGCGTTCAGCTGTTCGTGCGAACGCTGTGGCGCACATCCAGACGCCGAAAACCAGACAACAGACCAAGCCCTGACAGGCCCGAAAAATACAACTGGCAACGCTTGTGTTCGCTCGGGTCGAACGCTCCCCGGCTTCCCCGCCGTCATGCGTCGGCGAGTAGCGCAGCGACGGGCGGATCAGGGCTGGCGTTGTCCGAGCGCAGCGAGTTCAGCCAGACCCCGCCCGGCGCGAGCAACGCAGTGTGCCCGTAGCGCAGCGAAGGGACGACGCATCCGGCTCGCCTTTCTTTTGCTTACTTTTCTTTGGCGAAGCAAAGAAAAGTGAGTCGGCCGCCGGGCCGGGACCCGGCCAGCAAGCTCAACCCGAAGAACTCCTGATTCCGTAGCTCCCAGTGGCCTCCCCACGCTGGGAAGGCCCCAATACAGCCAATAATCACTCCGAACTCTGCTGCAGCGCCCACATCCCCGCATACCGCCCCTGCCGGGCCAGCAACTCCGCATGGGTGCCGCGCTCGACAATGTGCCCGGCGTCCATCACCAGGATTTCATGCGCATCCACCACCGTGGACAGCCGGTGCGCGATCACCAGCGTGGTCTTGTTCTGCGCCACACCGTGCAGCTCGGCCTGGATCGCGCGCTCGTTGGCGGAATCCAGTGCCGACGTGGCTTCATCAAAGATGAGGATGGGCGGGTTCTTCAGCAGCGTGCGCGCAATGGCCACGCGCTGCTTTTCGCCGCCCGAGAGCTTGAGCCCGCGCTCGCCCACCATGGTGGCGTAGCCTTTTGGGGTGGCGGCAATGAAGTCGTGGATGCGCGCAGCACGCGCGGCGGCCTCCACGGCAGCCCGATCCGCACCGGGGCGCCCGTAGGCGATGTTGTATTCCACCGTGTCGTTGAACAGCACCGTGTCCTGCGGAACGATGCCGATGGCCGCCCGCACGCTGGCTTGCGTCACCTGCCGGATGTCCTGGCCCGCGATGCGGATGGAGCCTCCGTCACCGCCGGGCCGCCCCAAGGTGACGGCAGCCCCCTCGGGGGGCAGCGAGCCTCGCACAGCGGGTGAGCGTGGGGGCACATCGCTCTCACCGCCGGGCCGCCCCAAGGTGACGGCGGCCCCCTCGGGGGGCAGCGAACCACGCCCAGCGAGGAAGCGTGGGGGCATGCCAACGTCATAGAAGCGGTAGAGCAAGCGCGCCAGCGTGCTCTTGCCCGAACCCGACGGGCCCACCACCGCCACCGTCTTGCCGGCGGGAATCTCGAAGTCGATGCCGTGCAGGATGGGGCGATCCGCGTCGTAGGCGAAGTGCACGTTCTCGAAGCGCACGGCCGGCACACCGTGCAAGGCCAGCGACGGCGCGCCCGGCGCGTCGGGCACCTCGCGCTCGCGGTCCATCAGCGTGAACATCTTGTCGAGGTCGGTCAGGCTCTGCTTGAGCTCGCGGTAGATCACACCCAGGAAGTTCAGCGGAATGTAGATCTGGATCATGAAGGCGTTGATCATCACCAGGTCGCCCAGCGTCATGTGGCCGTCCACCACGCCCTGGGTGGCGCGCCAGAGCATGGCCACCAGGCCGGTGGCGATGATCAACTGCTGGCCGGTGTTGAGCAGGCTCAGCGTGGTCTGGGCCTTCAGGCGCGCGTGACGCAGGCGCTCCAGGCTCTCGTCGTAGCGACGCGCTTCGAAGGCTTCGTTGTTGAAGTACTTGACGGTCTCGTAGTTCAACAGCGAATCGACCGCCTTGGTGTGCGCGGCGGAATCGAACTCGTTGGCCTCGCGACGGAACTTGGTGCGCCATTCGGTCACCGCCACCGTCCAGGCGATGTACAGCAGCAGCGCCGCCACCGTGATGCCGGCGTACCAGAGGTCGAACTTCACCGCCAGGATGGTCAGCACCATCGCCACCTCGATCAGCGTGGGAAAAATCGAAAACAGCGAGTACGAAACCAGCGATTCGATGCCGCGCACGCCACGCTCGATGTCGCGCGTCATGCCGCCGGTCTGGCGCTCCAGGTGAAAGCGCAGGCTCAGCGCGTGCAGGTGCTCGAAGGTGCTCAGCGCGATCGATCGCGCAGCGCCCTGCGTGGCCTTGGCGAAGATCAGCTCGCGCAGCTCGGTGAACAGCGAGGTCGCCAGCCGCAGGCCGCCATAGGCCAAGAGCAGGCCCACGGGCACCACCAGCAGCGCGGCGGCCTGACCGGGCTTGACGTCCATGCTGTCGACCAGGTTTTTCAGCAGCACCGGCACGCCCACGTTGGCCGCCTTGGCGCCGATCATGAACAGCAGCGCAGCCAGCACCCGCCATTTGTATTGCCACAGGTAGGGAAACAGGCGGCGCAGCGTGGTCCAGTCGGTGCGCGGGGTGCCGGGCGTGGCCTCGGGCGGCAGGGCTTGGGAGGAGGAACCGCCGTGTCGGCGCATGGGGGAGAATCCGGAAATCGTTGCTGACCCCCAGGATTGTGCCCATGTCCACCGAATCCGGCCCGCGCGGCCCCATCGTCACCGCCTCCGGCGCCATCGCCTCGAACCCGCTACCGGCCGGCGGCCCGCGCGTGCCCCTGCCCACCGACAAGGAACTGGTGCTCAAGGTGGTGCCCATGCCGGCCGACTGCAACGCCAACGGCGACATCTTCGGCGGCTGGGTGATGGCGCAGGTCGACATCGCCGGCTCCATCGTGCCGGCGCGCTACACCCAGGGCCGCATGGCCACGGTGGCGGTCAACGAGTTCATCTTCAAGCAGCCGGTGCGCGTCGGCGACATCCTGTCGTTCTTTGCCGGTGTCACGCGCATCGGGCGCACGTCGATCACCGTGTCGGTCGAGGTGTACGCCGAGCGCTACAGCACCCAGGGCCAGTACGTGAAGGTGACGGAAGCCACGCTGACCTACGTGGCCATCGATGCCCAGGGCCGCCCGCGGCCGATCCCGCAGCCGGCGGGCGCCCCTGGCTCTGCCTGAAAAGTCCTGATTTCATAGCGCCTCATGGCCATCCGGCGATGGGATGGCGGCTTTTTGGCGTTCAAAACCGGCCGTGACGCCCGGCCCCGGCGGCAAACCGGGCCGCGCCGGCCAGCGCGTCGTCCAGACAGGCCCGGCCGGCGTCCCACTCCTGCCGCAGCGCGGCCTCCAGCGGCAGGCCCGCCTGCCGGTACACGCTCATGCGGTCGGCGTTCATCGTGGCCTGTGGAAAACCCGCCAGTTGCCGCGCCAGGACCAGCGCAGCCTCCAGCCCCCCGCCCGTTGGTGCGATGCGGTTGCACAGGCCGATGCGCAGCGCCTCTTCCGCCTCGACCTTGCGGCCGGTGAGGATCAGGTCCATCGCATGGCCGAGGCCGATCAGGCGCGGCAGGCGCACCGTGCCGCCGTCGATCAGCGGCACGCCGAAACGCCGGCAGTAGACGCCGAAGTACGCATCCGCCTCCATCACCCGCAGGTCGCACCACAGCGCCAGTTCCATGCCGCCGGCCACGGCCGCGCCGGCGACGGCGGCGATCACCGGTTTGGACAGTAGCAGGCGCGACGGCCCCATGGGGCCGAGGGGATCGGGCGCATCCGCCGGCCATTGCAGGTGCGTGAGCGCGTCGCCGCGCACCCCCTGGGCATGCAGCCGCGCGCCCGACTGCAGGTCCCAACCAGCACAGAAATGACCGTTGGCGCCGTGGAAAACAGCCACACGACTGGCGGGGTCATCGTCGAACGCGAGAAACGCCGCGTGCAGCGCGCGGGCAGTATCCGCATCCACAGCGTTGCGCACATCGGGCCGGTTCAGCGTGACGACGGTGATGCCGTTGTGACGTTCGGAGCTTACGGAGGGGGTCATGCGGCCATCTCACCTGAGCCGCCCGCGACAGACCATCGGTGACAACCCTGAGCGATGAATGGCAGACAGCCGGTATAACCTCGCATCCCTTCAGGAGGCACTGTGCAGTTTTTTCAGTTGGTGATCAGCGGCATCGCGCAAGGGTGCATCTACGGCCTGATTGCGCTTGGGTTCGTGCTGATCTACAAAGCCACCGAGACCGTGAGCTTCGCACAGGGCGAGCTCATGATGCTGGGCGCTTTCGGCGGGCTGGTCGCCATGACCATGCTCGGGTTTCCGTTCTGGCTCGCGGTGCCCGCCGCGATCCTGGCGATGGCCCTCGTGGGCGTGCTGACCGAACGCGTCATCATCCGCCCCGTGCTCGGCCAGCCGGCGTTCTCGATCGTGATGCTCACCATCGGCCTGGGCTACGTGGGCCGGGGCCTGGTCACGATGATTCCCAACATCGGCACCGAAACCCACACCCTGCCGGTGCCCTACAAGGACCAGGTCTGGAACCTGGGCGCCCTGGTGCTCAACGTTGAGCAGATGGTGGTGATCGCCTCCACCGTGCTGCTGTGCGGTGGCCTGTATGCGCTGTTCCGCTACAGCAAGCTGGGCATCGCGATGCAGGCCTCGTCGCAGAACCAGCTCGCGGCCTATTACATGGGGATTCCGGTCAAGACGCTCAACGGCCTGGTCTGGGGCCTGGCGGCGGCGGTGGCGGCCATCGCGGGCCTGCTGCTGGCGCCCATCACCTTCGTGCACGCGAACATGGGCTTCATCGGGCTCAAGGCCTTCCCGGCTGCGGTGGTGGGCGGCTTCGGCAGCCTGCCGGGCGCGATCGTCGGCGGACTGATCATCGGCATCGTCGAGTCGCTGTCGGGTTTCTACCTGCCCGAAGGCTTCAAGGACATCGCCGCCTACATCGTCGTGCTGATCATGCTGGTGGTGATGCCCAACGGCCTGTTCGGCGAGAAGCTCAGGAAAAAAGTATGACAAAAGTCCAAGGTCAGCCGCACCGACCCACCGACCAGGGCCAGCGCGGATCCGGCTTTGCCGGGCCGCTGGTGGCGCCCCCTCGGGGGGAGGCGTCGAAGACGCTTCGGGGGGAGCGTTAATCCATGCGCTTCATCTTCAAGACCGACTACAACCAGGACATCCGGCTCGCCAAACACGGCGGGCACCGGTTCTGGTACTCGATGCTGGGCCTGTTTCTGCTGGCCGCGCCGTGGATTCTGGGCGAGTACATGCTGGCCCAGATGACTTTCATCCTGATCTATTCGATCGCTGGCCTGGGCCTGATGCTGCTGGCCGGTTTCACGGGCAGTTCTCCATCGGCCACGCGGCCTTCCTCGGGGTCGGCGCCTACACGCAGGCGGTGCTGACCGGCATGGGCTGGCCCTTCCCGGTGGCGCTGGCGGTGGCAGCGGGGCTGTCAGCGGCCGTCGGCGTGGTCGTGGGCCTGCCGGCGTTGCGCGTCAAAGGCATCTACCTCGGCATCGCCACGCTGTCCTTCGGTTTCATCGTCGAAGAGGTGTTCGCACGCTGGGAAAGCGTCACCGGCGGCAATGCGGGAAAGTCGGTCGGATCGCCCGACATCTTCGGCTGGAAGGCCGACACCGGCGACTCGTTTTACTTTCTGTGCCTGGCGATCACGGTGCTGTGCACGCTGGGCGTGATCAACCTGCTGCGCTCGTCGACCGGCCGTGCCTTCGTCGCGATCCGCGACTCGGAGATCAGCGCGCAGAGCATGGGCATCAACCTCGCCTACTACAAGACGCTGAGTTTCGCGATTTCGGCGGCGCTGGCCGGCGTGGGCGGCGCGCTCTACGCGCACCAGATCCGCTTTCTCTCGCCCGACCAGTTCAACATCATCCAGTCGATCGACCTGCTGCTGATGGTGGTGATCGGCGGGCTGGGCTTCATTCACGGCGCATTCCTGGGCGCGATCTTCCTGATCGGGCTGCCCCAGGGCATCAGCGCGGTGAAGGATTTCCTGCCCGACGCCATCGGCCAGGCGCCCGGGCTGAAGTCGGTGATCTACGGCGCCGTGCTAATCGCGTTCGTGATGTTCGAGCCCATGGGCCTGTATGGCCGCTGGCTCAAGATCCGCACCTACCTGCAGCTGTTCCCCTTCTACCGCAAGGGCATGTTCAAGCGGCAGAAGTCATTCCAGAAATCCGACCGCTTGAAGTGAAACTGACATGAGTGACATCCTTCTCCGTGCCAGCGAATTGAGCGTGCGCTTCGGCGGCGTGCTGGCGGTCGACCAGGTGAGTTTCGATGTGCGCGAGGGCGAGGTCTTCACGCTGATCGGGCCCAACGGTGCCGGCAAGACCACGGTGTTCAACCTGATCAGCCGCATCTACACGCCCACCACCGGATCCATCCAGTACAAGGGTTCGGACGGCCTGCTGACGCTGACCGAGCAGCCGCCACACCGCATCGCTTCGCTGGGCATCGCCCGCACCTTCCAGAACATCGAGCTGTTCGAACACGCCACCGTGCTGCACAACCTGCTGATCGGTCGGCACACCCACCGCAAGACCGGGTTCTGGAGCGAGGTGTTCTTCACACCGGCCACCCGGGCCGCCGAACTCGAGGCGCGCGAGAAGGCCGAGCAGGTGATCGATTTCCTCGACCTGCAGCACCATCGCGATTCGCTGGTGGCGGGCCTTCCCTACGGCGTGCGCAAGGTGGTGGAACTGGCCCGCGCGCTGTGCACCGAGCCCCGGCTGCTGCTGCTCGACGAACCATCCTCGGGCCTGAACGTCGAGGAGACCGACGACATGGCGTTCTGGATCCAGGACATCGTCAACGAGCTCGGCATCACGGTGCTGATGGTCGAGCACGACATGACACTGGTGTCCAAGGTGTCCGACCGCGTGGTCGCGATGAACCAGGGACGGGTGCTGGCCATGGGCACCCCGCGCGAGGTGCAGACCGACCCCGGCGTGGTCGAGGCCTACCTGGGCTCGATCGACGACGTGTCTTCGCTGCGGAGGGCGGCATGAGCGCCGCGGGACCGCTCCAAGGCGCGAAAACCCCCTTGGGGGGCAGCGTGGCACACGAAGTGGCCAGCGAGGGGGTAGCATGAGCGAACTCAAGACCGGCGCCACCGAGGACATCATGCTCAAGCTGATGAACGTCGAGAGCGCCTACGGGCCGATCAAGGCGATCCGCGGGGTCAGCCTCAAGGTGCGCAAGGGCGAAGTGGCCACCGTGCTGGGCTCCAACGGCGCCGGCAAGACGACCATCCTCAAGACCATCTCCGGCATCATCGACCCGCGCAAGGGCACCGTCGAATTCAAGGGCCGGGACATCACCGCGCGCGACCCCGCCTTCATCGTGCAGCAGGGGCTGAGCCATGTGCCCGAGGGCCGCGAGGTGTTCCCCTTGCTGTCGGTGCACGACAACCTGCTGATGGGCGCCTACACCCGGCACGACCGCGACGGCGTGGCGCGCGACATGGAGATGGTGTTCGGCTATTTCCCGATCCTCAAGGAACGCGAGCACCAGGATGCCGGCCTGCTCTCGGGCGGACAGCAACAGATGCTGGCGATCTCGCGCGCGCTGATGGCCAACCCCGATCTGATCCTGCTGGACGAGCCCAGCCTCGGCCTGTCGCCCAAGCTGACCAAGGAGATCTTCGAGATCGTGGTGCGCATCAACCGCGAGCGCGGCACCACCATCCTGCTGGTGGAACAGAACGCCAACATGGCCCTGAATGCCTCGGACTACGGCTACGTGCTGGAGAACGGCCGCATCGTGATGGAAGACACCTGTGCCGCCTTGCGCGAGAAGGAGGACATCAAGGAGTTCTACCTCGGCATGAAGGAAACCGGTGTGCGCGGCGAGCGGCGCTGGAAAAAGAAAAAGACCTGGAGATAAACCGATGTCCAACCTCTGGGATTTGAGCCACATCCGGCCCAACAACGACGTCGTGGTGCCGGGCGACACGATTCCGGCGATGTTCTGGAACGCCGTCGAGAAGCGCGGCCCCAAGGTCTGGCTGCGCCAGAAGCACCTGGGCATCTGGCGCAGCCTGACCTGGGACCAGACCGCCGAGGCGGTGCGCGAGATCGCCGGCGGGCTGATGAGCCTCGGTTTCCAGCATGGCGAGACCGCTTCGATCCTGTCCAACACCGTGATCGAATGGGTGCTGTCCGACTTGGCGGTGCTGAGTTGCGGCGGTGTGGCCAACGGCATCTACCCGACCGATGCGGCCAGCCAGGTCGAATACCTGTCGGCCGACTCCCGCACCACCATCCTGTTCGTCGAGGACGACGAGCAGCTCGACAAGGCACTCGAAGTCCGCGAGCGCCTGCCCCTGCTGCGCAAGATCGTGGTGTTCGACATGGAAGGCCTGCGCGATCTGGACGACCCCGGCGTCATCAGCCTGGGGGCGTTGCGCGAAGAGGGCCGGCGCTACAACCGCGAGCATCCCGATGCGCTGAAGGCGCGCGTCGCCGCGGTCAAACCGTCGGACCTGGCCATCCTGGTCTACACCTCCGGCACCACCGGCAAGCCCAAGGGCGCCATGCACCTGCACCAGGGCCTGACCTACACCGTGCGGGGCTACAACGTGCTGATCTCGCGCGACGAGAACGACGAATGCATGTGTTTCCTGCCGCTGTGCCACATCGCCGAGCGCATGGGCGGCGAATACTTCTCGCTGTACACCGGCGCCAAGCTCAACTTCGTCGAAAACCCCGAGACCATCCCCGAAAACGTGCGCGAAATCGCGCCCACGGTGTTCACCGCCGTGCCGCGGGTGTGGGAGAAGTTCTATTCCGCCGTGATGATCGCCCTGAAGGAGGCTGGCGCCGTTCAGCAAGCCACCTACGCCTGGGCCATCGGCGTGGGCACGCGGATCGCCGAACGGGTGCTGGCCGGCAAGCCGGTGCCGGGGGGGCTGAAGTTCCAGTTCACTTTGGCGCGCTGGCTCGCGCTGAACAACGTGCGCAAGCTCATCGGCATTCACCGCTCGCGCTTCCTGGTGACCGGCGCGGCGCCGATCTCGCCCGAGCTGGTGAAGTGGTACCTCGCGCTGGGCGTGCCCATGCTTGAAGTCTGGGGCATGACCGAGACCTGCGGCGCCTCCACCGGCGTGCCCGCAGACCGCATCAAACCCGGCTCCATCGGGCCCGCAGCCAGCTTCAACGAAGTGCGGCTGGACCCTGCCACCGGTGAAATCCTGGTGCGCGGCCCCAACGTGTTTGCGGGCTACCTGAATCTGCCCGAGAAAACCGCCGAAACCATCGACGCCGACGGCTGGCTGCATACGGGTGACGTCGGCGTGGTCGATGAGGAAGGCTTCTTCCGCATCACCGACCGCATGAAGGACATCATCATCACCGCCGGCGGCAAGAACATCACGCCCAGCGAACTGGAGAACGAACTGAAGTTCTCGCCCTACATCACCGACGCGGTGGTGATCGGCGACAAGCGGCCCTACCTCACGGTGATCATCATGATCGACCAGGAGAACGTGGAGAAATACGCCCAGGACCACGACGTGCCGTTCTCCAACTACGCCAGCCTGACCCGCGCCCCCGAGGTGCAGGCGCTGATCCAGGAGGTGATCGACGGCGTGAACAAGAAATTCGCGCGGGTCGAGCAGATCAAGAAGTTCTTCCTGCTCGACACACAACTGACGGCGGAAGACGAAGAACTCACGCCGACCATGAAGCTCAAGCGCAAGCTGGTGCAGACCAAGTACGCGCCCCAGATCGACGCGATGTACCGCTGACCCCGAACCTGTTTCCTTTCCTTTGATTTACTCGACCCATCAGGAGGCCCCATGAACCATTCCCCCCTTCGACCCCGCGCCGGGCTCGCCGCCCGCGCGGCGATCGCCGCGCTGTCGCTGGCCGCGTCGGCCGCGTTCGCCCAGCAAGGCGTGAGCAAGTCCGAAATTCTCGTCGGCACGATCCAGGATCTGTCGGGCCCGCTCGCCGGCTACGGCAAGCAGGCCCGCGCCGGCATGCAGTTGCGCGTGGACGAGATCAACGAGCAAGGCGGCATCCATGGCCGCAAGATCGTGCTCAAGGTCGAAGATTCGGCCTACGATCCCAAGAAGGCCGTGCTGGCCGCTCAGAAGCTGGTCAACCAGGACAAGATCTTCATCATGGCCGGCCACATCGGCACCGCGCAGAACAACGCCGCCATGCCGGTGCAGTTCGAGAAGAACATCGTCAACTTCATGCCGCTGACCGCCGCGCGCGAGATGTTCGAGCCGCTGAACCGGCTCAAGTTCGCGATGCTCAGCACCTACTACGACCAGATGCGCATCGCTGTGCCGCGCCTGGTGAAGGAGAAGAACGCCAAGAAGGTCTGCGCGATCTACCAGGACGACGAGTTCGGCCTGGAAGTGCTGCGCGGCGCCGAAGCGGGCGCCAAGTCGATGGGCATCGAACTGGCCGAGAAGACCTCGTTCAAGCGCGGCGCCACCGACTTCTCCTCGCAGGTGGCGCGCATGAAGGGCGCGGGCTGTGACTTCGTGGTGCTCGGCACCATCATCCGCGAGACCATCGGCACCATCGCCGAATCGCGCAAGACCGGCTTCAACCCCACCTTCCTGGGCTCCGTGGCGGCCTACACCGACCTGATCCACCGCCTGGGCGGCAAGGCGATGGACGGCATGTATGCCACCATGACCGTGCAGAACCCCTACACCGACGAGGCTTCGCAGCCGATCCGCTTCTGGGCCAACAAGTACAAGACCAAGTTCAACGAAGACCCGACGGTGTTCTCGGCCTACGGTTACACCATCATCGACCTGTTCATCCGCGGCGCGCAGAAGGCCGGCCCCAACCTCAGCACCGATACCTTCATCAAGGCCATGGACAGCATGACGGTGCCGCCCGACATCTTCGGCAGCCCCGAGCTGAGCTTCACCGCCACCAAGCGCCTGGGCAACGACGAGTCGCGGCTGTCGCAGCTGCAGGACGGCCGGTGGAAGGTCGTGTCCGGCTACTTCAAGTAAGCGCCGGTCGGCGAACCCGGATCAGGGAAAGTTCGGGTTCGTGAAACGTCCACACGGTCTATAACCCTGCCACACCAACCCGAGGAGACACCACCATGAAGCATCGTCTGATTCCCGCGCTGGCCGCGCTGGCCCTGGCCAGCGCAAGCGCCCTGGCCCAGAACTCGAACCAGGGCGTGTCCAAGACCGAGATCACGATCGGTTCGATCCAGGACTTGTCCGGCCCCATCGCCGGTTTCGGCAAGCAGGTGCGCCAGGGCATGCTGCTGCGCGTCGACGAAGCCAACGAGCAAGGTGGCGTCAACGGCCGCAAGATCGTGCTGAAGATCGAAGACTCGGCCTACGACCCGAAGAAGGCCGTGCTGGCGGCGCAGAAGCTGGTCAACCAGGACAAGGTCTTCGCGGTGGTGGGCCACCTCGGCACCGCGCAGAACCTGGCCGCCATGCCGGTGCAGTTCGAGAAGAACGTGATCAACTTCTTCCCGGTGACGGCCGCGCGCGAAATGTACGAGCCGTTCAACCGGCTCAAGTACTCGTTCGCCGCGACCTACTACGACCAGATGCGCATCGCCACGCCCAAGCTGGCGAAGGAGAAGAACGCCAAGAAGGTCTGCACCATGTACCAGGACGACGATTTCGGGCTGGAAGTGATGCGCGGCGCCGAGGACGGTCTGAAGGAAATCGGCATGACCCTGGCCGAGAAAACCAGCTACAAGCGCGGCGCCACCGACTTCTCGTCGCAGGTCGCCAAGCTCAAGGCCTCGGGCTGCGACATGGTCGTGCTCGGCACCATCATCCGCGAGACCATCGGCGCCATCGGCGAATCGCGCAAGACCGGCTTCAACCCGGTGTTCCTGGGCTCCAGCGCCGCCTACACCGACCTGATCCACAAGCTGGGCGGCAAGGCGATGGACGGCCTTTACGCCACCATGACGGTGCAGAATCCCTACACCGACGAGCCCTCGCAGCCGATCCGTTTCTGGGCCAACAAGTACAAGACCAAGTTCAACGAAGACCCGACGGTGTTCTCGGTCTACGGCTACACCCTGATCGACGCCTTCTTGCGTGCTTCCCAGAAAGCCGGCCCGAACCTGAACACCGACTCGTTCATCAAGGCCATGGACACCATGACGATCCCGCCCGACATCTTCGGCAGCGCCGAGATGACCTTCTCCCCCACCAAGCGCCTGGGCAGCAATGCCACCCGCCTGTCCCAGTTGCAGGATGCGCGCTGGAAAGTGGTGTCGGAGTACATGTCGGTCAAGTGAAGCTCGCCACGCCAACAAAAAAGCCGCCTCCGGGCGGCTTTTTTGTTGGTTTTTTCAATCAAATCAGCGCCTTTCCAGCGCCAAATGGCCACGAGCAGCTATTGAATAAATAGCAGATCAGGAGACGATGTAAGCGCCGGCCCCGGTGGACAGCAGCTTGCCGTCGGCGCCGCGAAACTCCATGCGGGTGGACGCGACGCGCGAGCCCAGGCGCAGCACCTCGGCACGCAGTTCGAACCACTCGCCGATGCCGGGTCGCAGGTAGTCGATGCGCAGGTCGATGGTGCCGAGCTTGGCAAAGCGGTGCAGGCGCTGCAAGGGCGGCTCGTCCATGTGGCGCGCGCCAATGGCGGCCATTGCGGCCAGGCCGCCCATGGCGTCCAGCCCGGCGCTGATCACGCCACCGTGGATGCGGTTGAAGCTGAAATGGCCCACCAGTTCGGGCCGCATGTCGATGCGCCCGGTGACCAGCTCGGGCGCCACCCCGGTGATCTTGAGACCGATGACCTGGTTGAAGACAACTTTTTCCTCGAACACGGTCTTCAGACCGTGGATGAATTCCGGCTCGAAACCGGCAAATGGAGCGATGGATTTGGACATGGACTGGATTGTCACCCGGCTGTGCGCGGCGCCAAGAGACTGAGAGGGAATTGGACGTGCCCGAAAGGGCGTCCCAAAACGCCGCAGGCAAGGCGCAAGGGGTTATTGGGGTCAGACGCCAATTTCGCTGCGCCGCCTTGCGGCGCACCCTGCGGGCGGGCGAATGGACCGGCGAATTTGGACTCTGACCCCAAAAACCCACGGCGCGCATTTGCAACGCTGACGGCGGTGTTTTGGGGCGGCAAGGCGGGCATGGCCAATTTCTTCTCAGTCTCTCAGGCCGCCGAAGGCCGTTTGGCCACGCCCATGATGCGCGCCAGAATCCCCAGCATCACCTCGTCGGCGCCACCGCCGATCGAGCCCAGGCGGCCGTCGCGGTACAGGCGCGAGACCTTGTTCTCCCAGGTGAAGCCCATGCCGCCCCAGAACTGCAGGCAGGTGTCGGGCACGATGCGGTTCAGCCGCCCGGCCTTGAGCTTGGCCATGCTGGCGAGTTCCAGCACGTCCTGGCCCTGCACGTAGAGCTCGCCCGCGCGGTACGTGAGCGCACGCAGACTCTCCACCTCGGTCTTGAGCTCGGCCAGCTTGAACTGCACCCACTGCTGGTCGGCCAGCGTGGCGCCGAACAGCTTGCGCTCCTGCGCCCACTCGATGGTCCACTGGATGCAATTGGTGAGCGACTGCAGGCAGCTGGCGGCCGCCCACAGCCGCTCCTCCTGGAACTGCTGCATCTGGTAGATGAAGCCCTGCCCTTCGGCACCGATGCGGTAACGCTGCGGCACGCGCACCTCGTCGAAGTAGATCAGCCCGGTGTCGCTGCTGTTCATGCCGATCTTGCGGATCTTCTTGGCCACCTCGATGCCCTTGGTCAGCTTGTCGTTCGGGCCGTCGCGCATCGGCACCATCACCAGGCTCTTGTTCTTGTGGATCGGTCCGTCGCCGGTGTTGACCAGCATGCACATCCAGTCGGCCTGCAGGCTGTTGGTGATCCACATCTTCTGGCCGGTGATCACATAGTCGTCGCCATCCTTGCGCGCCACGCTCTTGATGCCGGCCACGTCGCTGCCGGCGCCGGGCTCGCTCACGCCGATGCAGCCGACCATGTCGCCCGCGATGGCGGGGGCCAGAAAGGCCTGGCGGAGTTCGTCGCTGCCGAAGCGAGCCAGCGCCGGCGTGCACATGTCGGTCTGCACGCCGATGGCCATGGGCACGCCGCCGCACTCGATGTGGCCCAGCGTTTCGGCCATGGCCATCGCGTAGGAATAGTCGAGGCCGGCGCCGCCATAGGCCTCGGGCTTGGTCAGGCCCAGCAAGCCCAGATTGCCCAGCTGCTTGAAGACCTCGTGCGCGGGAAAGATCTCCGCCGCTTCCCATTCGTCGACGTGGGGATTGATGTGCTCGTCGATGAAGCGCTTGAGGGTTTTCTGGACTTCGAGGTGTTCGTGGGTGTATTGCATGGCGGGGCTCCGGAGATTCGTTCGAGACAATGGATTCCAGGAAAAGCGTTCAAGGCGGCCGGGCTCAGGCCGGCTGTTTCAGAAACAGGTTGATCGCGGTGTCGGTCAGGTCGTCCAGGGTGGCGCGGCGCCGCGGGTCGTACCATTGCACCGCCCAGTTCAGCGCGCCGAAGACCATCAGCCGCGCCAGCGCCGGGTCGCCGGCCAGTTCACCGGCCGCATGCAGGGTTCGCAGGGGCAAGACCCACATCGCCTCGTAATCGCGGCGCAACTGGTCCACCGCCTCGCGCTGGGCCGGCGTCAGCGAGCGCCATTCGTACAGCATCACCGGAATGAAGGCGCTGTCCGGCCCCAGCAGGACATCAAAATGGGTGCGCACCAGCACGCGCAGCCGCTCACGGGCGCCGGCGGCGTCGGCGCACGGGGGCAGACCGGCCTGGTCCAGGGCTGCTTTCTGCCGCGCCAGCGCGCGCTGCATGCCCTCCACCATCACGGCGCCGAGCATCACCTGCTTGTTTTCGAAATGGTAGAACGGCGAGCCCGACTGCATGCCCGCCGCCGCCGCGATGTCGCGCGTGCGTGTGGCGGCAAAGCCCTGCTGCCGAAACAGCTGCGCGGCCGCCTGCAGCAGTGCCTGGCGGCGGTTGCCGTCGTCGGGCGCGCCGGCGGATTTCCGGGGTCGCCCGCGGCTGCGCCGCTCGGGCATCGTTCGTTCTTCGGGGGGATCGGGACGTCGCATGAACGCCGACACCTTAGCAGGCGGCGCGATTTTTAGCAAGCAGCTGCTTGGCGAAAATCGACACGGCCTGAAAACCGCCCAGCGGCCGCCGCCGGATCGAAGCAACGGTCCCTGAATGACTCCTGAAACCATAGCTTCTTGTGGCCGATTGGCGCTGGACAATGCTCGTTTTGATGCAAAAAATGGGCTTTTGGCGGGCCTCGACCACGGTCGCAGCGTGCGAGCGTGGACAATCCAGCCATGGAATTTCTGTTGCTGCTCGGTCTGGCGCTGGTGGGCCTGCGCGTGCTCGCGCTGCGGGACACGCGCGAACGCATCGCGCTGCTGGCCAGCCACCTGCAGCGCCACCGGATCGAGCCGCGCATGGGGCAGCTGATCGACGGCTACCTGCGCGCGGCCGGCGAGCCCGACCCCGATCGCGCCCAACCCGTCTGGCAGACCCTGGCCGAGGTGGAGCAGGCGCTGGCCGGGGAACTGGCGCAACTCGCCACCGACCTGCAGGCAGTCTGGGGCGAACGCATGCGCGTGTGCCGCTGGCCCGTGGCGGTGCCGCACGCCACCCGCTTTTTTCCCCACGCCGGCTTCGATTTCCGCGCGCTGGTTCAGGTTCATGCGCAAGGTTTCCAAGCGGTGCTGCGCAACGACGAGGCCCTGCCCCCCCGCGACCGCGCGTTTCGCGCCACCGCCGAGCTGTTGCTGTTCCAGCACAGCTGCCATTGGTACTGCCGCTCGCGCTGGGTGGCCGATGCGCGACTGCTCGCCGCACACAAGACGCCGCACAGCCAGGTGCTGGCGTCGGTGGCGCCAGCCACCCGCACCGACTACCTTGCGCTGGTCAACGGCCGCAACAGCTGAAGGCCGCCACCCGCATCAGACCTTGCTGAAGTCGGGTTTGCGCTTCTCCATGAACGCGCCGAAGGCCTCGCGCGCGGCGGGCTCGCGCAGCATGCGGCCGAAGCTCGCGCCCTCCTCGGCCATCTGCGCCGCCACGGTGGCCGACTGCCCTTTTTTCATCAGGCGCTTGGTCTCGATCAGCGCGGCCAGCGGCTTGCCCGCGAGTTTGCGCGCCGCCGCCTGCGCGGCCACGTTGGCCTCGGACGGCGGTACCACCCGATTCACAAGCCCCACCTCCAGTGCCGCCTCGGCGAAGAAGGGTTCGCCCAGCAACAGCGCCTCGGCCGCGCGGTGGTAGCCGAACATCTGCGGCACCAGCAGGCTGGAGCCCGCCTCCGGGCATAGGCCCAGGTTGACGAAGGGCATCGAGAACGCCGCGTTGTCCCCGGCGTAGACCAGGTCGCAGTGAAACAGCATGGTGGTGCCCACGCCCACCGCTGGCCCGCACACGGCGGCGACCAGCGGCTTGGGAAAGCCCGCGATGCCGCGCAGGAAACGGTGCACCGGCGCGTCCTGCGTGGCCGGCGGCTGGTTGAGGAAGTCGCCGATGTCATTGCCGGCGCTGAACACCGTCTCGTGGCCCTGCAACACCACCGCGCGAATCGCCGGGTCCACCTCGGCCCGCGCCAGCGCGTCGGCCAGCGCGCCGTACATCGTGGCGGTGAGGGAGTTTTTCTTCTCCACGCGGTTCAGCGTGAGCGTCATCACGCCGGCTTCGACGTGGCTGAGGATATCGGTCATAGGGTAACCTCCGTGCTTCGCACTGCGGTTCGAGCTTGCTTGGGGCGGCCCGGCGCTGCGCTCATTGCAGTGCTTCCTTGAGAAAATCGATCCGGTCCTGGCCCCAGAACATCTGGTCGCCAACAAAAAACGTGGGGGCGCCGAACACGCCGCGCGCCACCGCCTCCTCCGTGGCCGCCTTCAGCGCGGCCTTGACATCGGGCTCCTGGGTCAAGGCCAGCAGCGACTGGGGTTCGAAGCCGGCGCGGTGCAGCGCCTGGCCGACCACGCTGGCGTCGTTCATGTCGAGCGACTCCACCCAGATGGCCTGGAACATCGCCGCGCAGTAGGCGGCGAACCGCTCCGGATCGCGCAACTGCATGCCCACCGCACCGCGCATCAGCAGCAGGGTGTTGATCGGGAAGTGCGGGTTGTACCGCAGGGGCACGCCGTAACGCCGCGCGAAACGGTCGAAGTCGATGAAGGTGTAGCGGCCCTTGGCGGGGATGGTGGCGGGCGAGTGGTTGCCGGTGGCCTGGAACACGCCGCCCAGCAGCATCGGGCGCCAGACGGCCCGCGCGCCGGTGGCCGCCTCGATGGCTGCGATCTGGGTGGACGCCAGGTAGGCGGCCGGGCTGCCGAAGTCGAACCAGAATTCAAACGTCTTCATCGGTGTCTCCCGTGGTGGGGCCATGGCGCGGATGCGCTCAGAATCTTTCCATGTAAGGACGCAGGTCCAGCTCATGGGTCCAGGCGTCGCGCGGCTGCTGGTGCAACATCCAGTAGGCGTCGGCGATGTGATCGGGGTTCAGGATGCCGTCCTGGTCCTTGAGCGCATAACGCTCTGGAAAGTTGTCGCGAATGAAGGCGGTGTCGATCGCGCCGTCGATGATGCTGTGCGCCACGTGGATGCCACGCGGACCGAGTTCACGCGCCATGCTCTGCGCCAGCGCGCGCAAGCCGTGCTTGGCGCCGGCAAACGCCGCAAAGCCGGCCGAACCGCGCACCGACGCGGTGGCACCCGTGAAGAGGATCGTCTGCCGGCGCCCGGGCCCGGCACGCGCCACCATGCGCCGCGCCACCTCGCGACCATTGAGGAAACCGCTGAAGCAGGCCATCTCCCAGATCTTGAAATATTTGCGCGCGGTCTCGTCCAGGATGCTGCAGGGTACATTGGCGCCGATGTTGAACACCAGCACCTCGATCGGCCCGACCGTGGATTCGATCTGCTCGACCAGTGCGACGACGGCCTCTTCCTTTCGGGCATCGCTGCCGAACGGCACCGCACGCCCGCCGGCGGCCTCAATCTGCGCCACCAGCGGCGCCAGCTTGTCGGCCTCGCGCCGGGTCACGCAGGCGGTGTAGCCCTCGCTGGCGAAACGCCGTGCGATGGCGCCGCCGGTGGCATCTCCGGCGCCGACGATCAGTGCGACGGGGTTCGAGCTCGCCATGGGCTACTCCTTGAAATACACGATCTGATGGGTCGTTGCCAGCAGGTCGCCGGCCTCGTTCCACAGCTCGGCGCTCTGGTCGAAGAAGCCGTTGAAGAAGGACTGGGCACGCGCCTGCCCCAGCAGGTAGCCCTCGCCGGTGGCCGCCAGCTCGGCGGCGCCAGCATGGAAATACACGGTCATCGACACGGTGCCGACCGGTGTCATCAGCGCGCGGCGGCGCCATACGCGGGGGTAGAACACATCGGCCAGCGCGGTCAGGCTGCAGAAATCGAGTGCTCGTGGCGGGTCGTCGCGCATCCACAGGCGGCTCAGGCTGTCGGCCTCGGCGCCGTTCCAGTCGGCCGGGATTTCACCGGAGCAGGGCCGCATGTCGTAGCGCTGGATCCACGCGACGCGCGCGGGCCGGCTGGCCCGCGCAATGCTGCCGGGCACCGGCACCGACGGCATGACCGCATCCGCCGCGCTCCAGGTGGTGCGCCGGGCCGCGGTCACCGCGGTGGCGGTGATCACCACCGACTCGATGCCGGCCGGGTCGGTCTGGGAAACGCTGACCACCCAGTGCTGGGTGGAGCGGTTGGTGCGCACCGGCCGCGATTCGACGCGAAAGTCGCCGTCGGACAGCGCCGCCGCAAAGTTGACCGTGAACGAAATCGGCTCGCCCAGGCGCTCGGGATGCTGCATGACCGACTGCAGCGCCTGCGCCGCCGTGATACCGCCGAAAGGACCCACCATGTTGGCGTACAGGGGGTGGGTGCGGCCCTGCCAGTGGCGGGTCGATTCGCGACCATGCTCCTGCGCCGACACCGGCACCGGCGTCAGCGCCAGCGCCTCGTCGAAGGGGTGCAGGGTGGTCACGTTGCGGACCTTGCTCATCCGAATGCTCCTTTCCGTCATGGCGCCCACACCCCGGGGCGGCGCGCACCGATCCCCGAGTGTGCCCCGGCTGCCGGCCCGGCGCAGTCCGCTGCGGGACGGCACCACCATCAAAAAGGCCACCCGAAGGTGGCCGACTCCCGTAGCGCTCAGACGCGCTCGAAAATGCCCGCCGCGCCCTGGCCGGTGCCCACGCACATGGTCACCATGCCGTACTTCAGGTTGTGCCGGCGCAGGGCGTGCACCACGGTCGCGGCCCGGATGGCGCCGGTGGCGCCCAGCGGGTGGCCCAGCGCGATGGCGCCACCCATCGGGTTGACCCGGGCCGGGTCCAGGCCGAGGGTGTTGACCACCGCGAGCGACTGGGCGGCAAAGGCCTCGTTGAGCTCGAACCAGCCGATGTCTTCGTGTTTGAGCCCGGCGTAGCGCAGCGCGGCCGGAATCGCCTCGATCGGGCCGATGCCCATGATCTCGGGCGGCACACCGCGTGCCGCGTAGCTGACGAAGCGCGCCAGCGGCGTCAGGCCGAACTGCTTGACCGCCTTTTCGCTGGCCAGGATCAGCGCGCCGGCGCCGTCGCTGGTCTGCGAGCTGTTGCCCGCGGTGACACTGCCGCGCGCCGCGAACACCGGCTTGAGCTTGGCCAGCGCCTCCAGCGTGGTGTCGGGGCGCGGACCTTCGTCCAGGTTCACGGTGCGGGTGCGGATGTTCACCTCGCCGGTGGCCATATCCGGGGTGCGCTCCACCACGTCGATGGGGGTGATCTCGTCGGCAAACTCGCCCGCTTTCTGAGCCTTCACGGCGCGCAGGTGCGATTCGAGCGCGAACGCGTCCTGCGCCTCGCGGCTCACTTTCCACTGCTGCGCCACCTTCTCGGCCGTCAGGCCCATGCCGTAGGCAATGCCGACGTTCTCGTCGCGGGCAAAGACCTCGGGATTGAACGAAGGCTTGACACCGCCCATGGGCACCAGGCTCATCGACTCGGCACCACCGGCGATCAGCACATCGGCCTCGCCGACGCGGATGCGGTCGGCCGCCATCTGGATCGCGGTCACGCCCGAGGCGCAGAAACGGTTCACCGTGACGCCGCCCACCGGATGGTCGAACGCCAGGCCCATCGCGACACGCGCCATGTTCATGCCCTGCTCGGCCTCGGGGAAGGAGCAGCCGATGATCGCGTCCTCGATCGCCTTCGGGTCCAGCGTGGGCACCTGCCTCATGGCGCTGCGCACCGCCGCGACCAGCAGGTCGTCCGGCCGGGTGTGGCGGAAATAGCCGCGGCCTGAACGGCCGATGGGCGTGCGGGTGGCGGCAACGATGTAGGCGTCTTGAATTTGTTTCATATTGATCATTCGAAGATCACGTTAAAAGAGACAGGGTTCGTGGCTGAGGAAGCTGTACGTGAGGATGGCGAGCACCGCCCAACGCGGCATGAGGGCTGCGCAGTCGCTTCATCAGTTACGAACCGGTTTGCCGGTGGACAACATGCCCATGATGCGTTCCTGCGTCTTGGGGTGCTCCAGCAGCGAGCAGAAGGCCTTGCGTTCCAGCGTCATCAGGTATTCCTCGGTGACCAGCGTGCCGGCGTCGACGTCGCCGCCACAGAGCACGTTGGCGATCAGGCTGGCGATGTGGAAATCGTGCGCGCTGATGAAGCCGCCATCCCGCATGTTGACGAGCTGGGCACGGATGGTGGCCACGCCACTGCGGCCCACCACCGGGAAACTGCGCCGGTGCGGCGCCCGCCAGCCGCTGGCGGCCATGGCGCGCGCCTCGTTGATCGCGACGAACAGCACCTCATCCTTGTGCGGCACGATGACGTCACTGTCCAGCAGGTAACCCAGCTTGCGTGACTCCAGCGCACTGGTGCCCACCTTGGCCATCGCGGCGGCGGTGAAGCCTTCGGTCAGGAAAGGCAGCAGGTCCTTGCCGGTGCTGGCGGCCGCGTTCTCGGCCGCGCGGCGGGCGATGTAGGTCAGGCCGCCGGCGCCGGGCACCAGGCCCACGCCCACCTCCACCAGACCGATGTAGCTTTCCATGTGCGCGACGCGCCGCGCCGAGTGCACCGCCAGCTCGCAGCCGCCACCCAGCGCCAGGCCCCGGATGGCCGACACCACCGGCACGTTGGCATACCGCAGGCGCAGCATCACGCGCTGCAGTTCGGCCTCGGCTTCGTTGATGGCCGCGGCGCCACCCATCATGAAACCCGGCAGCATGGCCTGCAGGTCAGCGCCGGCGGAAAAGGGCTCGTCACCCGACCAGACCACCACGCCCTGGTACGACTGCTCGGCCAGATCGACCGCACGCTCCAGGCCTTCGGCCACGGCCGGGCCAATGGCGTGCATCTTGCTCTTGATGCTGGCGATGACGATCTGCTCGTCCAGGGTCCACAGCCGGATTGCGTCGTCTTCAAACAGCGTGGTGCCCGCGGTCTCGAAACGGGGGCCGGATTCGCCCAGCAGCAGTTCAGGGAAATGCTGGCGCGCATAGACGGGCAGCTGGCGCCGGGCCTCGAAACGGCCGCTGGTCGGGTTCCAGGAGCCTTCGGCGGTGTGCACGCCGCCGGCCTCGGCCACCGGACCCTTGAACACCCAGTCGGGCAGGGGCGTGTCGCACAGGGCCTTGCCGGCATCGATGTCGGCCTGGACCATCTTCGCCACCTCCAGCCAGCCGGCCTCCTGCCACAGCTCGAACGGGCCCTGCTTCATGCCGAAGCCCCAGCGCATGGCCTGGTCGACATCGCGCGCGGTCTCGGCGATACCGGCCAGGTGTACGGCCGCGTAGTGGAAGCCGTTGCGCAAAATGGCCCACAGGAACCGCCCTTGCGGCCCTTCGCTGTTGCGCAACAGCTTCAGGCGTTCGCCGGCGGGCTTCTTCAGCATGCGGCCGTAGACCTCGTCGGCCTTCTGGCCGCCGGGCACATAGTTTTCGCTGTCCAGCTCGAAGCGTTGCACATCGCGGCCCACCTTCTTGTAGAAGCCGGCCCGGGTCTTCTGCCCGAGATGACCCTTTTCGATGAGCTTGGCCAGCACCGGCGGGGTGCCGAAGCTGCCGTAGAAGGGGTCGGTCTTCTCGTCGAGGTTGTCCTGCAGCGTCTTGATCACATGCGCCAGCGTGTCCAGCCCCACCACGTCGGCGGTGCGGAAGGTGCCGCTGGACGCACGGCCCAGGCGCTTGCCGGTCAGGTCGTCGACCACGTCGAAGCTCAGGCCGTAGGTCTCGACCTCCTTCATCGTGGACAGCATGCCCGCGATGCCGATGCGGTTGGCCACGAAGTTGGGCGTGTCCTTGGCGCGCACCACGCCCTTGCCCAGGCCGGTGGTCACAAAGGTTTCCAGATCGTCCAGGATCCGCGGGTCGGTGGTGGGGGTGTTGATCAGCTCCACCAGCGTCATGTAACGCGGCGGGTTGAAGAAGTGGATGCCGCAGAAGCGCGGCTTGATCGCTTCGGGCAGGCCTTCGCTGAGCTTCGTGATCGACAGACCCGAGGTGTTGGAAGCGACGAGGGTGTGCTCGGCCACGAAGGGCGCGATCTTCCGGTACAGGTCGAGTTTCCAGTCCATGCGCTCGGCGATGGCCTCGATGATGAGGTCGCAACCACGCAACTGCTCCAGGTGTTCCTCGTAGTTGGCCTGGCCGATCAGCGCCGCGTCATCGGCCACGCCCAGCGGCGAGGGCTTGAGTTTCTTCAAACCTTCGACCGCCTTGGTGACGATGCCGTTCTTGGGGCCGTCCTTGGCGGGCAGATCGAACAGCACGACCGGCACCTTGACATTGACCAGGTGCGCCGCGATCTGCGCACCCATCACGCCCGCGCCGAGCACGGCGACTTTTCGAACTTGGAATCTCGACATTCATTTTTCTCCGTTTCCCTCACCCGGCGGGCGGGGGCGAAACAAACTTGCTTACTCCACGCGCAACCAGACCTGCGTGCGGTAGAACGGCCCGAGGTAGCCGCGCATCTCCAGCTTCTTGCCGCCATCGACGGGTTTGAGGCGGGCGCGATACACCTTGCCGTTGTTCGGATCGAGGATGTCGCCGCCGTCCCAGATGCCCTTGTCGTCGGCATTCGCCTTGATGTTGCGGATGATCGTCATGCCCAGCACCGGCTTGCCCTTGCGGTCGTCGCTGCACTTGTCGCAGACCTCGTCAAGCTTGGTCGCCGGATCGAGGAACTTCTCGATCGTGCCAGTGAACACGCCGTTGGTCTCCTTGATGCGGACCAGGGATTTCTCCTTCTTGGTCTCGTCATCGATCGTCTTCCACACCCCGACCGGCGACATCTGCGCCAGGGCAGAAGTCGAAAACGCTACAAACAAGATAGCTGCCAATGACCGTTTCATGCTGGGATCTCCTCGTTTTCGTCAATAAAGACGGATGGACACGCTCAGGCGAGCGCCAGCTCAGTATCCATCAAGACCTTGGCGCCGGCGCGCGCGGTGCGCATCAGCGTGGCGGTCTCGGGGAACAGCTTGGCGAAGTAGAAACGAGCCGTCTGCAGCTTGGCCGGGTAGAACGGGTCGGTGTTGCCGGCGGCAATCTCCCGCAGCGCCACCTGCGCCATGCGGGCGAAGAAATAACCGAACACCAGGTGCCCGGCCACGCGCAGGTAGTCCACGGCGGCGGCGCCCACCTCGTCCGGGTTCTGGAAGCCCTTGAAGCCGATCTCGGTGGTGAACTTGGTGATCTGCTCGCCCAGCACCGCGATCGGGGTGATGAACTCGGCCATCTTCTCGTTCACGCCCTCCTCGGCCACCAGTGCGCCCACCAGCTTGCCGAACTTCTTCAGTGTCGCGCCGTTGTTGGACAGGATCTTGCGGCCCAGCAGGTCCAGGCTCTGCACGGTGTTCGTGCCTTCGTAGATCATGTTGATGCGGGCGTCGCGCACGAACTGCTCCATGCCCCACTCCTTGATGAAGCCGTGGCCGCCATAGACCTGCTGGCACATCATGGTGGCCTGCCAACCGTTGTCGGTCAGGAAGGCCTTCACGATCGGCGTGAGCAGCGACAGCATTTCGTCGCTGTCCTTGCGCACTTTCTCGTCGGGGTGGAAGTGCGATTTTTCCAGCAGCACCGAGCAGAAGATCGCCAGCGCGCGTCCACCCTCGGCATAGGCCTTGGCCGTCAGCAGCATCTTGCGCACGTCCGGGTGCACGATGATCGGGTCGGCCGGCTTGTCCTTGGCCTTGGGACCGGACAGGCTGCGCATCTGGATGCGCTCTTTCGCGTAGGCCAACGCGTTCTGGTAAGCCACCTCGGTCAGGCCCAGCGACTGGTTGCCCACGCCCAGGCGGGCCGCGTTCATCATCACGAACATGCCCTGCATGCCCTTGTTGGGCTGCCCCACCATCGTGCCCAAGGCGCCGTCCAGCACGATCTGTGCGGTCGCGTTGGCCTTGATGCCCATCTTGTGCTCCAAGCCGCCGCAGTACACCGTGTTGCGCGCGCCCAGGCTGCCGTCCGCGTTGACCAGGAACTTGGGCACGATGAACAGGCTCACGCCCTTGATGCCGGGGGGCGCATCGGGCAGGCGGGCCAGCACCAGGTGGATGATGTTGTCCGCCATGTCGTGTTCGCCGGCGCTGATGAAGATCTTCTCGCCGGTGATGCGGTAGGTGCCGTCGGCCTGCGGCTCGGCCTTGCTGCGCATCAGGCCCAGGTCGGTGCCGCAGTGTGGCTCGGTCAGGCACATCGTGCCGGTCCACTCACCGCTGACCATCTTGGCCAGGTAGGTCTTTTTCTGTTCATCGGTGCCGTGGGTGTGCAGCGCGGCATAGGCGCCGTGCGTCAGGCCCGGGTACATGGTCCAGGCCTGGTTGGCAGAGTTCATCATTTCGTAGAAGCACTGGTTGACCACCAGCGGCAGGCCCTGGCCGCCGAACTCTGGGTCGGAGCTCAGCGCCGGCCAGCCGCCCGCCACATACTGGGCGTAGGCCTCCTTGAAGCCCTTGGGCGTGGTCACCGCATGCGTCACCGGGTCGAGCGTGCAGCCTTCGGAGTCGCCGCTGATATTGAGCGGAAAGATCACGTCGGTAGCGAACTTGCCGGCCTCTTCGAGCACCGCGTTGATCGTGTCCACGTCGATGTCGGCATGCTGGGGCATGGCCTTGAAGTCGTCCGTGACCTTGAACACTTCGTGCATCACGAACTGCATGTCGCGCAGGGGAGGGGTGTAGCTGGGCATGTGAAGGCTCCTTGAAGAAACGGGTGATCAGAGGGGCGCGCCGTAGCGCGAAAGAATGTTGTCGAACCCGGTCGTGGCACGGCCCATCGATCCGGGGTACTTGAGAAAACGCGCCTCGTAATGCAGCGCCAGGATCAGCGCGTGGATCTCGAAAGCGACCTGGTTCTCGTCGGCATCGGCGCGCAGGTGCCCGGCTTCGCGAGCCTGCACCACCGCGCGGGTCATGGCCGCGAGCCAGATGTGCACCGACTCGGCCAGCGCATCGCGCACCGGACCGGGCCGGTCGTCGAACTCGACCGCACCGCTGATGTAGATGCAGCCCGAATCGATTTCGGTCGAGGTGCGCTTCATCCAGTTGCCGAACATCGCCCGCAGGCGCGGCAGGCCGCGCGGCGCAGACAGGGCCGGATAGAACACCTCCTGCTCGAAGCGCGTGTGGTACTCGCGGATCACCGAGATCTGCAACTCCTCTCGCGAGCCGAAATGCGCGAACACGCCGGACTTGCTCATGCCCGTGACCTCGGCCAGCGCGCCGATGCTCAAGCCCTCCAGCCCGATCTGCGCCGCCAGAGCGAGCGCCGCGTCGACGATCGCAGCCTTGGTCTGCTGCCCTTTCTGCAGCGCGCGCCCCTCCCGGCCGTTGGGCGCGGCGGCTCGGCTGGCGGTGTCGGTGGTGGCCATCGGTTCCTGGAAATAAAACGAACGATCGTGCTATTTTGCAGGAAATCCGGAAACCCGCCAAGCGAATGGGGGGCTCTAGAGGGTGATGTCTAGTGCACCTCAGGGAAAACACCGACTCCTATCTGACTGCCCGCAAGACCGCCTGGATGTCTGTTCGCAAACTAAAATGTTTTCCGCCATGCGCGCCGCCATTCACTACATACCCGAGGCGTATTCCACCGACGGCCCCAGGTTGATGGGTCGTAACGCCGCCGGCGAGTCTTTCCTGCGAGGCTACCTCAAACACAGCCGTGCCGATGCGTTCTGGGTTCAATCCGATCAAGCCGAGCACGCCCGACAGTTTTCCGAAACCGTCAAGGCCGCCGGCCGCAAAGAGCCGGTCAAAATGGTGAGCCGTAACAATCTGGCGGACCTGGCGCAGGCCGGCATGGTGTATTTCCCAGCGTCCCACATTGGCGATCTGGCCTGGAATCGCGCCCTTTTTGGCGACCGCGCCTGGAGCCTGTGCGGCATCACGCACACCCTGTCGTCGGCCGGCGCGATGGACGGCATCGTTTCCCTGCTTACCTCACCGGTTCAACCGTGGGATGCCGTGATCTGCACCTCGAGTGTCGTCCGGCAGTCGATTCAACGCATTCTTGAAGCCCAGGCGGAATACCTGCGGGCACGCCTGGGCGTCCAGCGACTGGTGCTTCCCCAACTGCCGGTGATCCCGCTGGGCCTTCATGCCGATGATTTCGTCCATACGGAGGTCCAGCGTGCACAAGCCCGTCTGGCCCTCGGCGCAGACGAGCGAACGATCGTGGTGCTTTACGCCGGGCGATTGTCGTTTCATGCCAAAGCACACCCGCTGGCGATGTACCAAGCCCTGGAAGCATCGGCGCTGAGGCTCCCCCCAGGCGAATCCGTGCTTCTGGTCGAATGCGGATGGCATGCCAACGAAGCGATCGCAAATTCATACGCGGCTGCGGCTGCGATGGTCTGCCCGCACGTGAGGGTGCTGACCCTGGATGGACGCCAGGCAGAGGCACGCCAGCGCGCTTGGGCAGGCGCGGACGTCTTCTGTTCGCTGTCCGACAACCTGCAGGAAACCTTCGGCCTGACCCCGATCGAGGCGATGGCCGCGGGCCTGCCGGTGGTGGTGTCCGACTGGGACGGCTACAGAGACACCGTGCGCGACGGCATTGACGGTTTTCGGATCCCGACCCTGATGCCCGCAGCCGGCCAGGGTATTGACTTGGCACGGCGCCATGCCCTGGAAATCGACAGCTATGACCGGCACTGTGGCTATACCTGCTCAATGGTAGCCGTCGATATGCGGGCTGGCGCGCGAGCCTTTGAACGCCTGTTTGCCTCGACCGAACTCCGCAGACGGATGGGCGAATCAGGCCGCCGACGGGCCCGTGAAGTCTTCGATTGGGTTGCCATCATCCCGAAGTACGAGGCTTTGTGGGATGAACTGGGAACGATTCGAAGCTCTTTGGCATCCATCCAGAAGCCGCTGGCCCAACCCTGGCCGGCCCGCATGGACCCGTTTCACACATTTTCCAGCTACGCCACCGTCACGCTCACGGCGGAAACGATGCTGGCTCTCGAAGCCTCCGACTGGCAGGCCATCGAGCATCGAATATCCACTTACCGAACCCTCGCGATGGTCAGCTTCGCCGAGCCGGTCCTCCCGTCCCCGTCAGAGGTGCAAACCTTGCTGAGTGCCGCTTCGCGCGGCCCGCAACGTGTGTCCGAACTGGCAGGCTCCCTCTCCATTGACAGGCGCCCCACCGCCTTGAACAGCCTGGCCTGGCTGGTCAAATTAGGTGCAATGAAGGTTCTTCCGCCAGGCACGCCCGCGACGCTGTCATGAAACCGACAATCACCTCCGCTTTGGAATCGACTCGCTGGCGACCGCGGCCTACGGATGTCAGAAACCGGAGCGGATCTGGGAAGCATGGGTATACAGTTCCAACTGATTCGCACAACCGAGCAGAACTCCACGTTGAAGGATGTTGACATGAGCACCCGCCACCTGTTCGTCATCGATTCGGGGATCGCCAACCCTCTGGAGGTAATTCGGGAACTGCCAATTGACAGCGAGTGGGTGCTGCTGGATGCGCAACACGACGGTATTCTGCAACTGCTGGATATTCTGGCCAACCACGCTCAACTGGACTCCCTCCATATTCTGTCGCACGGAGCACAAAGCTCGTTTCGGTTGGGAAACACTGCACTGAGCGGCCAGAACATCGAGCGCTACGCCGACGCGCTGATGCGCATTGGGTCCTGTCTGAACGACGGCGGGGACATCCTGCTGTATGGATGCGACGTGGGTATGGGTAAGGAAGGCGCGTCGTTTGTGCAACGGTTGGCCGAACTGACCGGCGCCGATGTCGCCGCATCAAGCAATGCCACAGGTTCGCCAGATCTGGGCGGCGACTGGATACTGGAGATTCATGCGGGCGCCGTGGAAGCGACTGCCCTGAATGGCGCTTCTTCAGCCGCGTTCTTGACCGCCAACACCGCGCCCACACTTTCGATCGACACGGCGCCGCCAACCACATACGAAATCGAATACAACGACATAAATGGATTCGCCACACCCTTCACATCCGCGGCGATTGGCGGTCTTTTCGGATCGAACGACGTCGACTGGTTCAGCGTCCGGCTTGAAGAACTCGGGTTGCAGGCATTTTCCTTCGACACGTCCACCATGAACTTCGGGTTGTGGACGGTATCCTGGTATGACTCGAGGATGCAGGTCATCTCGACAAGGAGTTCGGGACCATCGAATGGCACTGCATCGGCGACGTACGAGTTTCCGGTGTCCAGCGCTGGAACGTATTACGTACAGGTGCGCGCCACCGATCCCGGCTTGTACAACGGCGGCTTGTACACCTTCTCACTTTCGTCTCTCGATCCACGAACCTACAAGGATACCGGCGTGGACGATGCGTTCGCTCCCAAGTTGGGCAGATTGATCGGCAGGGATATCGATCCCGGGACGACTTTGATCTACGGTGTCGAGACCGGCACAGACCACGGTTCAACGGTGCAGGCAAAAGGCGCTTTTGGCTCGCTCTCCGTCAGCAAGACAAACGGACTGTTCACGTACACCCCCGACGACGGCGCCATCGAAGGCCTGAAGAACGATGCCATTGAAGCATTCACGATGACGGTGTCGGATGGCACGGCGTTCGCTTCCGCGACCTACGCCTTGAAAATCATCGGCGCCGATGACCCGACAATCTTTGGCGGTACGACAACCGGCGCGGTCAGCGGAAATGGTCCGACAACGGCGGGTGGAACGCTGACGGCAACAGATCGCGACATCGGGGACGCAGCCATCATTGGCCAAGAAAACTCGGTCGGTACATACGGGAGATTTTCCATTGGCTCCAGCGGAAACTGGTCGTACGAACTGTCGGTCTCCGCGCCGAACGTCCAGGCCCTTGCGCTGGGCCAGACCTCAACCGACACGTTCAGTGTTTCGACGGCCGGAGGGATGACCCAGCATGTTGTCGTCACCGTACACGGTACCAATGCCTTCATCGCCGGTAGCGACGGTGACGATCTGCTCATCGGCACCTCTCTCGACGACCAGATGCTGGGTTTTGCTGGAAATGACACCCTCAGTGGCGAGAACGGCAACGACCGACTCGATGGTGGCACGGGGATCGATACAGCACGGTTCGGTGGCCTCCGCGAGCATTTCCAGTTGACGACCGTCCCAGGTCATTGGAGCGTTCAGGACTTGCACGGCGTTGAAGGCATTGATCAACTGACAGACATTGAACGGCTGAAGTTCTCCGACAGAAGGATCGCACTGGACCTCGGGCCCGAAGAACACGCCGGTCAAGCCGTGGCGATTGCAGGTGTCTTGGCGCCATCACTGATACAAGTCCCCTCCGCCATAGGAGCAATCCTTGCCTTGATCGATCAGGGATCAGGCGTGCCGGAAGTCTTTCAATTGGCGCTAGACGTCGGTCTGGTCAGCGAAATCGCGGGCGCAGACACCGACACGGCCTTGGCACAGATGGCCTTTCGCAACGTGACCGGAGGCGATGCCGATGCTGAAATCACGGACTGGCTGGTAAGCTTCATGGACGGACGAAACTCAAACCTCAGTCAGGCACAGTTTCTGGCGACGATTTCCGGATTGGAGATCAATCGGTCTCATGTTGATCTGGTCGGTCTGCAACAAACCGGGTTGGAATACCTTTGACAGGCCGCCGTTCCAAATCGGCGACAACCGCGCGGCCTACCGACTCCAAGGTGTTTCACAGCACTCTGGCCAGACAGGCATCCAAATGCTCTGAAGGCAGCCGTTTGAATCCTGAGCGCGCAAAACGCTGCAGTCGACCCACCGCGAAAGCAGTCAACAGGGACGCCTGAACTTGCGCATCCACAGTGGGGGTTTGCGAGACATCGGGCGTCTCTACCTGATACAGCACCCTGCGCAAAGTGGCCTCGATCTTGTCGAAGAACAGGTTCATGCGCTGCAACAGGCGCTCGTTCTCGTACACCAGCGCGTCGCCCACCATCACCCGCACCATGCCGGGGTTCTTCTGGCCGAACTGAAGCAGCATGGCCATGATCCGCGCCACCTGCTGCGCGCCGTCGCCCGCACCAGGTGCCGTGATCTGGTTGATCAGCGTGAACACCGACTGCTCGATGAACTCGATCAGCCCTTCGTACATCTGCGCCTTGCTAGCGAAGTGCCGGTACAGCGCCGCCTCGCTCACCTGCAGGCGCGCCGCCAAGGCGGCGGTGGTGATGCGCTCGCCGTCGGGCTGCTCCAGCATCGCGGCCAGGGCCTGCAGGATCTGGATCCGCCGCTCGCCCGGCTTGGGGCGTTTTCGACCCGCCGCCTCGGCGACCGGTTCGGGATTTTCGGCGACGGGATGGGCATCGAAGTCGGACATGGCGGTTCGGGCACGGCGGTTCAAATCATTCTCGCACAGCGCCGGTCAGGGTTTGTGCGGAGGCTCCGCCGGGCATCGCCCGGGCGCGAATGACCGCGCACCGCCCTCAGTGGCTTCGGATCATCGTGCCGTAGGCCTGGTCGGTCAGGATCTCCAGCAGCATCGCATGCGGCACCCGCCCGTCGATGATGTGCACCGCGTGTACCCCGCTGCGCGCCGCGTCGAGCGCGCCGGCGATCTTGGGAATCATGCCGCCGCTGATGGTGCCGTCGGCCACCAGCTCGTCGATGCGCCGCATCGTCAGTTCGGGCAACAACTGGCCCTCTTTGTCCAGCACGCCCGGAATGTTGGTCAGCATCAGCAGCTTCTCGGCCTGCAGCACCGTGGCCAGCTTGGCGGCCACCACGTCGGCGTTGATGTTGTAGCTCTCGTTCGCAGCGCCGAAACCGATCGGGCTCACCACCGGAATGAACTGGTCATCCTGCAAGGCCCGCACCACCGACGGGTCGATCGACTCGATGTCGCCCACCTGGCCCACGTCGTGCTCCTTGGTCGGGTCTTTCTGGTCGAGCATGCGCAGCTTTTTGGCGCGGATCAGGCCGCCATCACGCCCGGTCAGGCCCACGGCCTTGCCGCCGGCCTGGTTGATCAGGCCCACGATGTCCTGCTGCACCTCGCCGGCCAGCACCCATTCCACCACTTCCATGGTTTCGGCGTCGGTGACGCGCATGCCCTGAATGAAGGTGCCCTTCTTGCCCAGGCGGTTGAGCGCGTTCTCGATCTGCGGCCCGCCGCCGTGCACCACCACCGGGTTCATGCCCACCAGCTTGAGCAGCACCACGTCCTGCGCGAACGCGGCCTGCAGCGCGGGGTCGGTCATCGCGTTGCCGCCGTACTTGATGACCAGCGTCTTGCCGTGGAAGCGGCGGATGTAGGGCAGCGCCTGGGCCAGGATTTCGGCCTTGTCGCGGGGGGTGACAGTAACAACTGCATTGCTCATTGGAATGCCTCGGTTGGTGATTCAGGCGGCTCGGACGATTGTGCCGCAACTGGCGATGCCGCCCCGACCCGACACTGCGCCAATGACTCGACCCAACGAATCTGCCGAGGCAAGCAGGCCGTCACCAAGTCATACTCGGCAATCGCCTTGGCACGGGCGTTGGCACCCAGCCGCACGCGCTCGCTCGGCCTTTCCAACAAGTCACACACCTGTTCGACGAGTGCCGCCTGATCGAAAAACGGCACCAGGCGGCCCGTCACATCCTGCTCGACAACTTCCTGCACAGGCGGTGTCGCGCTTGCCACGATCGCGCAGCCCGCGCTCATCGCTTCGATCAGGCTCCAGCCCAGGACAAAAGGATAAGTCAGGTAGATGTGAACACTGGAAAGTTGCAAGATTCCCACGAAATGGGCATGCGGCACGTTACCCAGGAAGTGCACGCGACCCCATTCGTCGCCGCTCATCTGAACACGTGCCTCTTCGGCGAACTTGTTCTTCCAGGTCGATCCATCCTTAGGCGCAGGGCCGTAACTTGAACCGTCGCCTCCGACAATCAGCACATGCGCATTCCGCCGGCGACGCAGCAAGGCGGGCAACGCACGCATCAGCACGTGGTAACCGCGACCCGGCTCGAGATTGCGATTGACAAATGTAATGACTTCGTCCTGTCTGGACAGCACCAGCCCACCCAAACCTGGAAATTTCACGCGAATGCCGGGCCTGGGCGCCACAACCCGGGTATCGATACCATCGTGAACAACCTGTATCCGATCACGAAACGGCTCGGGGTACCCATCAGCCTGCCAACGCGTTGGCGACAGGGCACCGTCAGCCGCATCGAATTGCAGCATCAGGTGGGCGTTCTTGACCAGAATCCTGCAGCTCATCGCTGGATCAGGCACCGAGAACTCCGGGTCGAATCCCACATCGGCCCCATGCGCGCGATAGAAGAACTCGCAATACAGCCCAAGCCGCACAGAGGGCCAGACATCCTTGACAAAAAGGCTTTCACCCCAGCCGGGATGGGCAACGATCACATCCGGGCTGTAGCCTGCGGCTTTCAGTTCCAGAGCGGCGCGGAAAACAGCCTCCGCCCGAATCACCTTGCTTTCAAAATCCCCGACCCATGGATGAATGCCTGGCGTGTTGCCGCGTGGCAGTGTGTACTTCACGGTGTGCACGCCCTGCCACACATCCGGCGCTCCCTGCCGCATGGTCAACGCCGTCACCCGGTGGCCCTTCGCGGCAAGCGCCGGGGCCAAATGGGTGAACTGCGCCGGAAAATTCTGATGGATGAACAACAACTCCAAGCCACACCTCCTGACAACCCAAGACCCGACGATTCCGCCAATGGTAGCGTGACAGGTGCACGCTTTCATGACCAACCATCCCGAACAGCTGCCACAAGCGCACAGGAAAAAGTCATATAGGACTTCTGATAGAATTCCTTTCCTATATGAACAAAATGCTGAGAATCCCTCTGCACGCTTCGCCAGAGCAAAGCGCCCGTTTGCAAGCCTTGCAGGCGACGTTTGCCGAGGCCTGCAACGCCCTTTCCCCTTTGGTGCAGAAGTCCCGGGTCTGGAACCGCGTCGCCTTGCATCACCTGGCCTACAAGGAATTGCGCCAGAAGTACCCGGACATGGGCTCCCAGATGATTTGCAACGTGATCTATTCGGTATCGCGCACCAGCCGGCTGGTATTTCAGCATCCCGCGAGCCCATTCAACGTCGCGCGACTCGGTGAGCGCGCGCTTCCACTGCTACGGTTCACCGCCAATTCCCCGGTCTACTTCGACCGTCACACCCTGAGCATCAGGGAAGGGCAATTGTCGCTCTACTCGCTGGGCGGTCGAATGCACTTCAACATCTGCGTGCACCCCCGCGACCGGGACCGGTTTGAAAACCAGAAGTTGCGCGAAATCGTGTTGTCGCGGCGCCGGGACGGCCTGTACCAGCTGGCTTTCTGGTTCTCGGATGACAACGAAGAATCGGCAACAGCCGTGCCCGATTCAGCACGCCCGGCGGGCCTCCCGCTGCCGAAATATGTCCAGATCGAGGAAGCCGCATGAAACCCCCATCGACCCACGCATCGGAATTGCGCGAGGCCCTTGAGAGGCTTCGCCCACTGTTCGTGCGCGCCGCCCTCTTCAGCCTGATCACTTCGCTGCTGATCCTGATGCCCAGTGTTTACATGCTTGAGGTATACGACCGCGTCGTCAACAGCCAGAGTCACACCACACTGGCCATGCTCACCGCATTGGTCATTGGCGCCTTCATCGTCATGGAAATTCTGGACTGGGCACGCACCACCGTCATGCACCAGGCCGGACAGATGCTGGACGAATCACTGCGCGAGCGCATCTTCAATCTGAGTTTTCAGGCAGGCCTGCGAAAAATTCCCGGTGGCACACCGCAGACCATGAATGATCTTCGGACGCTACGGGAGTTTCTCTCATCCCCGCCACTGCTGGCGATGATGGAGGTCCCGGTAGCGCTGTTGTTCATCGTCTTGGTGTTCGCGATGAACGCGTGGCTCGGCTGGGCCGCGGTTGTTGGCGCCCTGGTGCAGGCAGCCATTGCCTGGCTCAATGAGAAAAAGACCCGCCCACCACTGACCACCGCCAACATGGCCGCCGTCTCGGCCCAACAATATGCGGATGGCGCGCTTCGAAACGCCCAGGTGATCGAGTCCATGGGCATGCTCAAGAACATCCATGGCCACTGGATGCAACGTCAGCGCGCCGTCATGTCACTCCAGGCCCGGGCATCCGATCTTGCAGGGGGATTCAGCGCTGCCTCGAAATTCTGGCAGCTCGTCGTGAGCTCCGCGCTCCTTGGACTCGGTTGCCTTGTGCTGCTGCATGGCGAATTGTCCGGTGGCTCGGGCATGATGATCGTTGCGTCGATCCTCGGCGGACGCGTGCTGGCACCGTTGGTGCAGATCGTGGGCCAATGGCAACTGGTGGTGAATGCCCAGACCGCCTGGAAGCGGCTGGATGAGCTGCTGAACAAGATTCCGGCCACTGCTCCGGGCATGCCCTTGCCCCCGCCGAAGGGCCTGCTGAGCGTGGAAAACCTGGTTGCGGGCCCGCCCAACAGCAACATTCAAATCCTGCGGGGGGTCTCCTTCCGGATCAACCCCGGCGAAGTGCTGGCCGTGGTAGGCCCTTCGGCTTGCGGAAAAACAACCCTGGCGCGTCTGCTGACTGGCCTCTGGCCGGCTTTTGTCGGGAAGGTGCGGCTCGACGGTGTGGACATTTTCAACTGGAACAAGGCCGAGCTTGGGCCCCATATCGGCTACCTGCCGCAAGGCGTCCAGCTTTTCGAGGGCACGATCGCCGAGAACATCGCCCGATTTGGCGACATCGACATGCGGCTCGTCGAGCGCGCCGCGCGCGCGGTTGGGCTGCACGAATTGATCACCGAACTCCCCGATGGCTACCACAGTGCCGTCGGACGTGAGGGTGCCATTTTGTCAGGTGGGCAGCGCCAGCGCATCGGATTGGCTCGAGCCATCTACGGAGACCCGGTGTACGTGGTGCTGGATGAGCCGAATGCCAGCCTCGACGACCAAGGTGATGCCGCCCTTGCCGACACGATCCGCCAGATGAAAGCCAATGGCACGACCTTCGTGGTCATGACCCACCGGACCAGCATCCTCGCGGTCGCGGACAAGATGCTGGTACTGCGAGACGGACAAATGCAGGCGTTTGGCCCGCGCGACGAAGTATTGGCCGGCCTTTCGCAGGCGCAGCAGCGAGCGCCCGCCACGACCTGAAGCCAATTCTTCTTCCAACGCCACGCCATGCACACACCTTCATTTTTCGAGCGCAGCGACCTGACGCGCGCCCTCTGGGCGTTCCGGCGCGAGTTCTTCGTCGTCGGATTGTTCAGCATGGTCGCCAACCTGCTGATGTTGACGCCCACGCTCTACATGCTACAGGTTTATGACCGGGTCATGCTCAGTGGAAGCGACCTCACCTTGCTCGCCGTTTCCTTGATCTGCCTGTTCCTGCTTGGCGTCATGGGAACGGCCGAATGGTTCCGGTCCAGACTGCTGGTCCGCGTCGGCGTCGCCATCGACCAGGCGCTCAGCACACGTGTTTTCAACGCCAGCTTCGAGGCTTACCTGAACCAGACCAGCGCCCATCCATCCCGCGCGTTCTCCGACCTGATTCAGGTTCGGCAGTTCCTGACCGGGCAAGGTGTCTTCGCGTTCTTTGATGCGCCATGGACCCCCATCTATATCGGCGTGCTGTTTCTCCTGAGTCCCTGGCTTGGCGCTCTTGCCATCCTGTTCGCGCTGGTCCAAGGGTTCATCGGGTGGTTTGGCCACCGGCACACCCTGGAACCCTCGGAAGCCGCGGGCAAAGCATACGGCGATGCGCAGACCTATTTTCAAGGCAAGCTCCAGAACATGGAAGTCGTGGAGTCCATGGGCATGACCCACAACCTGCGCCGGCAATGGGAGAAAAAGCACGCGACATACCTGGAACAGAATGACCACGCGCAAGCCTTGAGTCACCGGATCGCCGCTTGGAGCAAGTTCATCCGGTACAGCCAACAGTCGCTGGTGCTGGGCGCCGGCGCGTTGCTGGTTATCGACGGCCAGATGACCGTCGGCGCCATGATTGCCAGCAACGTGCTGATGGGACGCGCGCTGGGCCCGATTGACCAGATCGTCTCCACCTGGCGCACCGTTGCCAGCGTCAAGGCGGCTTTCCTGCGGCTGGAAAGGCTGATCGAGGAGTACCCCGAGCGCGACCCTGCGCTGCGCCGCGTCGCGCCAGCCGGCAGCGTCACCCTCCGCGAGGTGGTCGCAACGGCGGAGGGTCGCATCGCGCCGATCCTCAAAGGCATCAGCGCCCGCTTCGAACCGGGCACCGTCACAGCGATTCTCGGTCCATCGGGGTCCGGAAAATCCACGCTGGCCCGTGTGCTGGTCGGCATCTGGCCTTCCGTTCAAGGCGAAGTCCTGCTTGACGCCTTGCCGATGAACAGTTGGGACCGAACCGAACTCGGCCCGTACCTGGGGTACCTTCCACAGGACATCGAACTGTTCGACGGTACGCTGGCCGAGAACATCGCCCGGTTTGGCGATGTTGACGCCGAACGCGTGATTGCGGCCGCCCAGTGCACCGGCTTGCACGAGATGATTCTTCGATTTCCCAAGGGTTATGACACCCCCATCGGCGAAGCCGGCCAATTGCTGTCGGGCGGCCAACGGCAGCGGATTGCGCTGGCGCGCGCGGTCTACGGCGAGCCGTGCCTGATTGTTCTGGACGAACCCAATGCGAACCTGGACGACGCTGGCGAGCAGGCCCTGATGCAGGCCATTCGCGAACTCAAGGCCAAGGGCAAGACGATCGTTCTGATCACCCACCGTCCGAACGCATTGGGCGTCGCAGACCGGATCGTGTTGCTGGCCGATGGCCGCATACAGGCCCAGGGCCCCCGCGACGAGGTGCTTGCCAGCATTCTCAAGACCCCTTCCACCGGGCGCCCCGCACCGATTCCTTCGGCATTGCCGGCGACGCGCTGAGAGTCAGCGCCGAATCACACCTCTTACAGACGCCCACCCCGATTCCTATCCAGATACGACACCATGCCTGACAAGTTGACCACACTCATCACCTCCAAGCTCGCGGCTGGCGCCCCCCCCCAGAGCCCCGCGCTACCCGACGAATCTGCGCAGAAAGACTCCACGCGCGCCGCCATCAGCCGCACCATGCGGGTGGGACTCTGGACCCTGGGCATCGGTTTTGGCGGTTTCCTGTTGTGGGCCGCTTTTGCGCCGCTTGACGAAGGTGTGCCCGCCAACGCCATGGTGTCGATCGACACCAAGCGAAAGCCGGTCCAGCACCAGACCGGGGGGATTGTCAAGGAGGTGCTGGTCAAGGAGGGCAGCATCGTGGCGGCGGGTCAAACGCTGCTGCGGCTGGACGACGCCGCGACGCAGGCCAATCTCGGCGCCGTGCGCGAACAGTTCTTTGGTCTGCGGGCCGTCCAGGGCAGACTCCTGGCCGAGCAGGCTGGTCGCAGCGCCATCGAATTCGACCCTGAATTGCTCGCGGCCGCGAATTCCGACCCGCTGATCGCCCGCCATGTGCAGAATCAGCAGCAATTGTTCGTCACCCGGCGCGCCGCGCTTGCCGCCGACCTGCAAGCGGTCGAAGAAGGTATTCAGGGCAATGAAGGCATGCTCGCAGCCTACAAAGGCATGCTTGAGAGCCGCCGCAGCCACCTGGCACTGCTGGCCGAAGAACTTGCCCAGACGCGTGAACTTGTCAAGGAGGGTTACGTTCCCCGCAACCGGCAAAGAGAACTGGAGCGATCCCTCGCCGACTCCACAGGGGGCGTGGCTGAGCTTCAGGGCAATGTGGTGCGCACCCAGCGAGCCATCATGGAATTGCGCCAGAAGGCCATCGGGCGCCGGGCCGATTTTCGCAAGGAAGTTGAAACCTCGCTGGCCGATGTCACGCGCCAGGTGCAGGCCGACTCCGGCAAATTCGTCGCCCTGTCGAACGAACTGGCCCGCACTGAAATCAAGGCGCCGGCCGCCGGACAGGTCGTTGGACTGGCCTTCCAGACTGCCGGCAGCGTGATCGCGCCCGGCATGAAAATTCTGGATATCGTCCCCGAGAACGAGCAACTGCTGCTCGATGCGCGCGTGCCCCCGCAGATGATCGACCGGGTGGTTGCCGGCCAGCCGGTGGACATCCGTTTTTCCGCCTTTGCCCACAGCCCTGCGCTCGTGGTGAAAGGGGTGGTGCATTCGGTGTCCAAAGACCTGGTGACCGACGAGCAAACCCGCACCACGTACTACCTGGCCCGTGTTGGCCTGACACCCGAGGGATTCAAGGAGCTCGGCAAGCGGCAAATGCAGCCGGGCATGGGCGCCGAGGTGATCTTCAAGACCGGGGAGCGCTCCATGTTGACCTACCTGACCCATCCGCTGACGAAGCGCATTGCCGCGGCCATGAAAGAAGAGTGACCACCATGCGCGATCTTCGTCCGGCGACGCACACGCCACCCCACCCCGTCTCCTCGATCTGGCTTGGCGCCTTCCTCGCGCTGGCCTGCGCCTGCGTGCCGTTTGAGGCGGCACAGGCGCTGGACCTTCGCCAGGCCTTCGACGCCGCCATCACGGCCGACGCCCGGTTGAACGCGGCGCGAGCCACCGCCGACGCCGCGGCGGAACGGCTGCCTCAAGCCAGGTCCCAGCTGCTCCCGAACATCGCATTGTCGGCCAGCCGGGCGGAGAACCTGCTCGACACCACCCGGCCGAACCCCTTGACCGGCGACAAATTCACCACCACCGAACGGTATCCCAGCACCAACGCCGTGCTGAACCTGCGTCAAACCCTGTTTCGGCGTCAGCAGACCCTGGGCGTCGATCAGGCCGAATACCTCGTCGATGACGCTCGACAGACGCTGAATCTGGAAATGCAGAACACCGCGGTGCGCGTGAGCGGTGCCTATTTTGATGCCCTGCTGGCCACAGACCAGCTCGAATTGATCGAGGCTCAGAAAATCAGCACCACCACCGGCCTCGATGCCGCGCGCAAGGCGCTGGTGGCCGGCCACGGCACCCGAACGGATGTGGATCAGGCCCAAACACGGCTGGACATGGTTCTTGCCCAGGAGATCGAGGCCCGGCAACACGTGGACTTCACCCGCCGGCAGTTGCAGAACCTGATCGGACGTGCGCCCGACACCTTGTCCGGGCTCGACCCTGCTCGCTTGCAGACCACCACCAATTCAGTAGCCAGCCTGAACGACCTCATCGCCGAAGCCACCGCCAGCAACCCCGAGATCCGCTCGCTGAAGTCCCGGGTCGAGGCCACCCGGCTTGAAGTTGCCAAGGCGTCCGCGGGGCACTACCCAACGCTGGACCTGGTGGCCCAGATCTCCAACAGCCAGAGCGACAGCGTCACCAACCCTTTTGCGGCCTACTACAACCGCTCCATCGGCGTGCAGCTGAACCTGCCGATCTATTCGGGTGGCTACGTCACGTCCACCGAACGCCAGGCGGCTGCCCAACTGCAGAATGCGCAGGCCGTGCTGGACGGCGCCGTGCTCGACCTGAGCCTGCGAGTCGAGCGGGAGTACCGCAACGTCACCGAAGGCGCCGCCAAGATCCAGGCGCTGGGCCAGGCCAGTCGTTCCGCGGCTGTCGCCCTGGACTCCACCCGCAAGTCTTATGCGGCCGGGGTGCGCACCTTGCTGGACGTGCTGAACGCCGACCAGGAACTCAAGACCAACGAGCGCAACCTGATTCAGGCGCGGTACAACTACATCGCGGCCCGGATCCGCCTGGCCGCGCTGCTGGGCAATGCGAACCCCGTGATCGAAGAAGCCAACGGCTGGCTCAGGTAAACCGGAGCACCGTGTCTTGAACAGTGACGCCCGGCACACCCGCCGGCGCAGCCGATGTCGGCGGGGCAGCGGACGGTGCGCCCGGTTGCCGCTGACGTCCCATCTGGTCGAGCGCGTCGAACTGTTGCAGCGACAGGCGTTGCGCATACGCCAGGGCCAGCGCGTCATGGGTGCGCAGCGCCAGGAAGGATTCGTCCGAAAGACGGGCGAACTTTTCGGCGTCCACCAGGTACAGGTTGTCCAGGGTGGGCACCTCGGCGGGCTTGCCGTCGGGCGTACGCAGACCGATCGTCAGCGGGCTCATGAGCCCGGCATCGGCCAGCGCCGCGCAAGCCGACCGGGTACGGGCGCGGCTCAGCGCCACCTGGCGGAGCAGCTCGATGATCGCCGACAGGGCCTCGGTCGGCTTGCCCGAACCGTCAAAAAAGGCCGTGCCGTCACCCCCCTCGCCGACCAGGCCGGTGGACTCGTCGACACACAAGACCGGGGCGGGCGCACCTTTGGGCGTGGCGAGCGTGAACGGATAGGCGCGAACCAGCGCCGGAATGTAGCGCCCGAGCCATTGGCCCTGGGCGGACACCGCCAGGCTGTGCCCGGGCTGAACCCCCAGCAGGGCTACGAGATCCCAGGTGCCGTCGCGCTGGTGAAAGGCCATCGGGAACGCGGCGGCCACCTTTTCGGCCTCGGCCTGAACCACCGGCTGCGTGGCCCAACCCGCCGCGAATTCGTAGGTTCGCGCGGCTCGCCATGATTTGTTGGCATGATTTCCGTGCGTGACGGCGAGTACTTGCATGGGCTTCCTTCCGGTGATCGGATTCGTTGATTGGGCTGGGCTTTCCACGCGTTCTCAGAGCATCCCCTGCGACTTTCCCGCCTGCCAGAACGGGCCCACGAATTCCCGGACAAGGCGCTCCAGTTCGGCGTCAAACGCCGGACCCGCCGTGTGCTTTGTCCCCGCGATTTCCAATGAGACGGTCAAGGTGCGGCGCAATTGTGCCAATTTTTCAAGAAGCACCTCCGCCGCGGGCGCCTGTGCCGGAAATTGCCCTGCCTGTGCGCTTTCGGCCAGCAGCAGGGCTTTCAATGCGTCCATGGCGGTGGCCTGCCCGACGCCAGGCACGGCGAGTGCCCGGTACGGCGCGCCGTCGCGAACCGCCCGGGCGATCGCCAAGTTCAACCTGGCCGCGTTGGCGGGTGCCGCCAGCGGGATCTGAATCCAGCCGGCGTCCAGCATCAAGGACACTTTTTGCACCGTATCGCTCAGGCTGGCGTCTCCGGTCCGCGCCTGGATTTCGTCCAGACTGGCGCCACCCGGCTGCCCCGTGATATCGAGAACGTTCTTGAAAATGCCACGATCGAAACTGATCTTTCCGGCCGACGTCGGAAGCTCAAGTTTGCCGTCGCTGCCTTCGGGCAGCGCCTTGAAAGGCGAGCTCACAAAGCGTGTCGCCGTGACATGCCGCTGGCGCTCGCCTGCCCAGGCAGGCGCCTTGCCTTTGACGTAGAGGTCACGCCGGAAGGCCTTCAGCGTCGCGATGTCTCGCAGAGACTCCCGCAGCACGGGGTCGGATTCGGCCTGAATCAGCCTGGCGGCGGCCGCCGGCAGCAAGCCATCAAACATGTCCGGCAGGGTGGCCGTTCCCAGCCACGTCAACTTGACCGCTTGCGCCTCGGCCATCATGTCCGCGACGTACAGCGGTTGCCAACTCTGGTTGTTGTACTCCTGGGTCACATAGGCCATGTCCTGTTCGCTCGCCGCTTTCAGGCGGGATTTCAGGCTGGGTTGCGCGGAGAAAATGGGGGCCTTGGCCTCTTCCAGCCGGGCGAATGTCTCCAGCGCCTTGCGGACCGCCGCGGGGCCGTCCACCGCCGTGCGGGCATTGAGCCTGACCAGATGCTGGAAGGGCTGCGCCGACAGCCATCCTGGCAAGGTGTTGTAACTGGTGTAATACAAGCCCCCTGGCCGGAGCAAGCGACTTGCCAACGCCCACACGCTGGCCCGCACCGTCGGCGAAACCCACGAGGCAATCCCATGGGCCACGGCATAGTCAGCCTGGCCGTCCAGTTGTCCGCCCGATGCGTCAAGCAGTGAAACCGGGCTTTGCGCCAACTGCAGGAAATCAGCCTCGACAAAGCGGATGTTGGTGAGCCCCGCTTCTTCGGCCAGCTTTCGGGCGTGGCGCACATGGGCCGGCATGAAGTCGATGCCCAGAAACTGGCTGTCAGGAAAACATGCGGCAAGCAGGATCAGGTTGAATCCCTGGCCACAACCCAGATCGACGTAGCGAAAACGCTGCAAAGGCATGACCTCGCCTTGCAGCAGGGCTGCCCAGGCCAGGTGGGTGGGCGTCATCTCCCGGTAGTAACCATAGGTGTAGCCATCGGCCGCATAGTAGCCATGCTGCCAGGCTGCGCTGCTGTTGTTCATGTCTGGACGGTCTTTCAACAAGGAAAAAGAAAACGAAGAAAGGGGGAGGGCGAACTGGCCGCGTCGCATAGACGCGCCTGTTTATCCTTTTGGGGACATGCGTCGCGGGAGCGTGGCAAGCCGGCCTTGAAAGTATAGACCAATGCCAAAAGCACGCCTTCATCGCACATCCGCCCTACGCACGCCGACTCGCCTTGACAATGAGGGCTGGAGGTCATCGGCCTGCCAGCGCTGTTTGCCCGCGTCTTCGCGGCGGTTCCTGGCCACCGGCCAGCGGTGGACGCTCCGAGCACCCATGCCGTGTCCGGTCGCGCATACGCGCTGGCGCCGTCTGGCAATGCTCGCTGCGTCCGGGCTCACGGTGCCGTTTGCACCCACCACCGGGGGGGGGTGGCGCGAACGGACATGAAAAAGGCCCGCTGTCGCGGGCCTTTTTGTCTGTCGGGCCCCGGTTTCCCGGAGCCTCTCAGTTCACCGTCGCACGATCAGACGAAGAGGAAATCGCTGGTCGTCAGGCTGCCACCCATCGCGGCCAGGCCGAGAATGCCAATTTCATGCACCGCCTCGGTGAAGTCGGTGCCGCCGCCGGCGTACAGGCCAGGGGTGACAGCTGTACGGCCCTGGATGGTCCCGGAGAAATCACCGCCGTCTGCCGCGAACAGCACCTGGTAGTCCGCGCCCGTGGCACTCTGGCTGAAGGTGCCGTTGGCCTGGTAGTCACCGCGGCGAACCACGATCTGCACATCGACGACAAGCCCGCCGACACCGATGTTGGTCGCATTGGCGGTCTGGCTGGCGTAGAACGCGATCGCGTAGGTGTTGTCAGCGACGGCGGCATCGATCTGAATCACGTCAACGCCAGGGGTGAAGTCGGTGATCACGTCTTGCCCACCAAGTGCGAGCAAGGTCGACTTGCCGGCTTCGGTGTAATTGGGGTTGGCAGCCAGCGCGTTGACAAGGCTTCCCGAGTCGAACACGTAGGCAAACACGTCAACGCCGGTGCCGCCGGTGAGCGTTTCGAGCGTGCCGTTCTTGTTGGCCGCGTTGCCGCCACCGATGATCCAGTCGTTGCCTGCACCACCGACGATCGTGTCATTGCCCACCGCCGTGGCGTTGCTGGTAAGACCGCGGTTGGGGTCCAGCGAGTCGCCGAACAGCACGTCGTTGCCAGCACCACCGTTGATGTTGTCCGTACCACCGAAGCCGACCAGCAGGTCATCGCCGCCGTTGCCGCTCAGTGCGTCGGCCGAGTTGGTCGCAAACACCAGATCGCCCGATTCGGTACCCAGGAAGGTGAAGCCCTTGCTGGCCGGGGCGTTGTGCTGGTCGTTGGCGAGAACCGCAAACGTGTAGTTGGCGACGGCCGTGGCGACGTCGATGTCGTAACCGGTTTGGGATCCGCTGGTCGCTTCGCTGAGGAAAACAGTGTGGTTGGCGGCAGCGCTGGTCAAGCCGGTGGCATCGACCAAAGCAGCCACTTCGTCCTGGAAGTACAGGCCCGTCACGTTGCCGGTTCCCGACACCATCACATTGGAGCCGCCCTGCTGCACCTCTTGATCCAGCCCGATCAGGTTGTTGAAGAAGGTATCGACCGCACCGCCGTCATTGGAGTCGTAACCGGCGTCGATTTCGCCCTGCACCAGACCCGTGGTGCTGATCATCACGGTGCCGATGGACGCCGACTGCAACCAGTTGTCCCCGGTCACGGCCCCGGTCACGAACACCGGCCCTTGCACATTGGTGCCACGGTTGTTTGCCAGGCCAGGAGCCACGAGGGACGACCCAAACAGGTTGATCGTCGAAGAACGGCCACCCGTGATGTTGATGGTGTTCACCGTGGAAGCCGAGCCAGCACCGACCGTGCTGTCGTCGGCGTCAATACCCCACTGGGTGATCGTGGAACTGAGCGCCGCATCGATGGTGATGGTTTCGAGGTCGCTGGGGTTGTCGCCGAAGTCGCCGAAGAAGTCGCGCGCACCGATCAGGCCCATCTCGATGTCACCATCGGTGGACGACTTGATCAAGAGGTTCTGCAACGCGTCCGCGTCCTCCATGAAGGCAACGGTTTCGTTACCGGCGAAGATGCGGCCCCACTTGTTGGTCTGAACCGTGACGTCCTGCACGTCGTTGCTGTCGACGATCGCCGACAGCACACCGCCGCCGTCAAGACTGCCCAGGATGGTCAGATCGAAGTCCGACTGGCTCTGGATGTTCAACACCGAGGTGGAACGACCATTGGCATCCTTGTCGTCCAGTTGCAACGCGTTTGCCAGCGTGACATTGCCGCCGGCCTTGGTGGTCAGGTTGACCGTATCGGCATTGATGACGCGGATGGCGGCTGTGTTGCCTGCATTGCCGATGGCCGCAGTGAAGCTGGGGGACACCACATCCTTGGTCGTGCCCTCGATGTTGATGTCGAGCGATGCAAAAGCCTTGCCGTCGTAGTCCACCTCGACACCCTGGGCCAGGTTGGCCTTGATGTTGAGGGTGGTCAGCGTGCTGTCCATGCGGTTGAAGTCGGCGCGGCTGGAGGATGCGTTCAGGTTGACGGTCTTCAGATCGTCAACCGTGGCGCCTTCGAAGGAAACGGGCGCATTGAAGGCGACATTGGCCGTCTCAAACTGGGTCATCGTTGCGGCGCGCGTGGTGTCCGCAGAGGTGGTGAAGTTGATGGTGATCTCGTCCGCACCCGCGCCGCCATTCAGGACGTCGCCGTCGCCGTAGCCGTCGCCGATGTTGATCTTGTCGTCGCCGGAGCCGCCGGTCAGTGCCAGTGCCTTGGAAGCGCCGTTGCCCGTCACGTCCAGCACCAGATTGCCGGCGAACACGCCTGCTGCCGATGCCGCGTTGACGGTGGTCAGGGTCGAGGGCAAGGGTGCCGTGATGGTGAAGGCCTGACCCGTCAGGCCACCCTTGATTTCGAGCGTGGTACCGCCCGTCACGGAGAGGCTCTTGAGCGTGGAGGCCGCACCCTTGACGTCTTGCACGTCCAGAATGGTGGTTTCGATGGCTTCGCCGTTTTCACCCACCAGCGCCAGCGCACCGGTGACTTCGGTCAGCATGACTTCGACGGTTGATGCACCTTGCACGGCCTGTTGGTCGAAGTTCAGCGTGACATCGGCGGCGACGTCGTTCAATTCGAACATGATGGAGTTGCGGCTGTCTTCCTGCAGGTCGGTCAGCACCATGTTGCCGGTGGACTTGTTGGTGATCTTGATCGACTGCAGCTCGGTGGAGAACAAGCTTGCGCCGACGTTCACGTCGCCGTCCGCGTCGATTTCAATGCGGTTGACGCCCTGGGTCGTGACGTTGTTGTAGGTGCCGGACGTGAGGCTCAGCATCAGGACGTCATGGCCACCGCCACCACGAACGGTGTCGCCACCCTGGTAGGTGTTGGTGGAACCGGAGAACTTGTCATCACCGCCCGTGCCCACGACGAGCTCGTTGGCGGTGGTGGTCATGGCGATGTTGCTGCCAGGCACCGGAGCGGTGCCGGTCCACTCAGCGAAGTTGGCGGTAACCAGGGCGTTCCAGGCGTTGGCAGCCGGGCCGTAGGTGACGTCACCCGTCAGGGTGGACAGGATCTGACCGAGCTGCAAGGTCACGGTGCCCCAGTTGGCGCGACCGACGCTGTTCATGTAGGCCACCACGGCGCTGTTCAGCGGCTCGGCATTCACACCCAGGTTCGTCAGGACGATGTTCACGTAGGCTTGCGTGGTCATCGGGGAGTTGACGAACGGCGCTGCGAGCGTGTTCGCAAACGCGTACTGGTTGGCCGTGGCTTGGGTAACCTGGTTGGCGAACTCAAGGGGGGTCAGCACATAGCTGCCGCCATAGAGCGCCAGGTTGGTCATCGTAACGGCAGCGGAGGGGCCAAAGACTGTTGGTTGTGACATAAGAAGTTCCTCAGTTAATTTTCACGAAGTAACAAGTTAAACATCGGAGCTGCCAGTACCAGTAACCATCGTTACGTGACACCACCTGCTCACCCTTGCAAGTTACCGACCGGATTATTGCATGGATCATCAGCTTCCTGACAACCCTGCCAACCCGGCTGGTCTACCTGAAACTTTAGTATAGGGAAGTCGCAACCGGGATTCGAGTGATTTTGATCACACGTTTGAATCGGTCGCCTTCCTTTTGCAAAAATACAACAAATTCTTACAGTCATCGCTTTTGCCGTCACCACGCGGTACGGAGCCCCACATAGGGCCCGGCGTTGCCGAACGTGAACAAGCGCAGGTTGGAGCGTTGCTGATACCAGTCGAATCCCCACACCAGTTGCCATGTCGAATTCAGTTGTTGTTGCAACTCTGCTCGCAGGTTGAACTGGTGAATCTGGCGGACACGCCCGGAATCGAGCAACGGGCTGTAACCCGTGGTGTCGCGGGTGCCCATTGCCGCAGCCACGAGCAACAGGTTGCCGAGCCGCTCGAACCCAAGGGGTGCCCACTGGCGGTTGAGCCAGAGGCGGCTGAGCCGCGCAGCGTACTGAATCTGATCGCCACCGGGACGACTCGCCTGTTTGACATGGTCACGCCCCGCCACCGCCCCGACCTGCCAGTAACCGCCTTGCAAGGGGTAGCACCGCCATTGCCCACTGATGCCCCCGTAGAGGCCGGAGAGCAGCCGGTTGCTGCTCAATTCGCGGTTGAAAGCCTCGATCCCGATGCGGCTCCTGCAGTTGGGTGAGGGATCGGTCGAAAACAGGGTCCACCCGCTCAACCCCGGCAGCTCGACACCGGCCGTCAGGAGTTGCGATTGGTATCGGACACCAGCGGCCGTATGGAGACCGAACACCGACAACCCCTGGTAGAAGGCCACCGTCGAAGATCCGGTTCCAAGTCCGTTGGAGCCCGACAGTCGTTCGACGGCAAATTCCGCCTGCTGCGACTTCGAGCTTTCGGCGAGCACGCTGCGAAATGCCTGCAGTCCGCCAAAGAAGTCGTAGAGTACGTCGGCCCCTGTGTCGTAGCGCATCGCCAGACCGGCGTCGGCGCGCCCGTACGAGCCCGGACGCGCAAGGTAGCTGCCGTCCAGCGGCAATTCGATCGGAAAACCTGGAAAGGTCAGGATGAGAGATGACAGGTTGGGCGATCCCAGCGGATTGGTGGCGTAGCCCATCAGAAAACCCGCCGTCCCACGCACTCGCATGGGGCGGTCGGCTGCGGCTGTTTGTGTGCTCATCTGGACGGACAGCGCTTCAATCTGGCGTCGCAACACCGGCGCCACTCTGTCGGGCAGCGTGGGATCGGCCAACAGGCTTTGAATCAGCGTCAGTGCCGAGGCGTTGTCGCCGACCCCAGCAAGTGCAACGGCATAGTCGATCCGTGCCCCTTTGAGCCCGGGATCGAGCATCAAGGCCCGCTCGAGGTGGTCTAGCGCTTCGGCATACCGGCCTTGGGCGTTGAGCACAAACCCCAGTTGGGCCAGAAATTCGGCATTGGCCTGGCATTGGGCAACCTGGTTCAAGAGGGTGTCGAGGCTCGCATTGCGCGTGCTGCAGACCGTCGATGACACTGCGACAGGTGATTCCGGATTGGACATCGACCCAGACGGGTCATCGGGTGGAGCAGCAAGCGCTGCGAGATCTGCACATACCACGGCCATTGCCATGGCCCGAACTGCCCTGAAAAAAATCGCGGCAAAGGGCGCTCGACCTGGACGATGGGCGCAGGCTCGCATCGCGCAGGAACTACCGAATGGTTGTCGAAGCGAGCAGCGGTGGCGCGTACACGTGATGCGGCACCCTGAGACCGTCCAGCAGGAAGACTCCCATGGACTTCAGTCCAATGCCGCCTACCTGTGCGGCCAGTCCTTCACCCACCAGGATGGGATGCGCCAGGTCGGCTGTCATGCTGACCAATCGACTGGCAATCGTCACTGTTCGCCCCATGACCATGTGGGTGCGCCGGCTGGCGAGACCAAAGGAGCCCGACATCGCAGGACCGGTTTCCACGCCAATTCCGAGCGCCAAAGGCTCAAGCCCAGCAGGCGCGGGATCGGGGAGAACGCCTGCAATGGCTTGCTGCAGGCTGATGGCCGCGTCCAGCGCCAACTGGGCGTGGGAAACATTGCCAACAACCGGTGGATCCTGTGGCGCGTTGGCAACACCCCACACAGAAACAGGACTGGACTCGGGTTCGAAGCTTCGCTCGGGCGCGTGGCGATTCATGGTCTTGGCTGTTTGTTGTTCAGATTTGCCGTCACTATTCCAGACCGCGAAGACGGCATCCCCCTGAAAGGATTCTATGATCCCCCCGTGTGCTTCAATGACGCGCGTCGCCGTGGAGAAAAACGCGTGCAGTACGGCAGCAGCCTCCTCTGGGGGGCGCGCCTCACAATAGGCAGAGAAATTGCGGATGTCGGCAAACAGCACCGAAACTTGGCGCGTGCTGGCACGGATGGCGCTGGATGGCGACTGTTGCGCCAGTGCCTCGGCCACTGGCGCGGGCAGGTAGCTGGAAAGATGAGAATAAAGACGATCCCGGTCGACACGGCTGCGTGCGTGCTCAAGGATTCCCATGATCAGGCCAGAAAGGGCGACAAAGAGGGAGGGATCGGCCCAACCCAACCAGAGGGATGCTTTCACTTGCAGCAGGCTATGCACACCCCACAAGACCAAGCCCCAAACCCCAGCCGCCAACGGAATCAGGTAGACCGGAAAGCGTCTGCGCTCCCTCACCATGAGCACCAGCAACGCAATTCCCAACGCGGCCATGGCGATCCGATAGGCCGGTGCGCCCATTGGAGTGGCCGGGATATGGCCATCAATCATCGCCGTGATGATTTCAGCGTGGACCTGCAAACCGGCCGCAGTGCCTTCGAACGGTGTTGCGATGGCGTCATGAAGCCCAAAAGCGCTGCTTCCGACCAACACCCAGGCCCCTTTCAGGAGACCGGACGGCACTCGGCCGGCAAGCACATCGGCGGCGGAAATGCTGATGAAGCTTTGCGGATGCAGTTTCCAGGGCACCCGGATATCGCCACTTTCACTCAACGGAACGGACGGCAAGGCCTGAGTCCTGCCCTCGAGAATCCAAGGTGCGTCGAGTGGGCTGATGCCGCGCCGTAAGACCAAACCGGTTTCTGCAGTGCCGTACAAGAGGGCGGCAAGACTCAGCGCCGGATAGGACGATCCCCCATGGCAGACGATTGCTGGTTGTTGCCGGACGATGCCGTCGGCGGCAACCCTCGGCGTGATATGCCCGACCACATTCGCTGCCAGCGTCGCAGACGTGGCCAAAAAACCGTACGCCTCCGGGAAAACCGCCGGACAGGCCGGCCAGTCAAGCGCGCCGCCAAGTTTGCCAGACGACGGGCCGGTACCAGCGTCCAAGGAAAAAATCTGTGACAGGACGGGCCGGTTCCGCAACAGAGCATTGTTCAGCGCGGCATCGTCCGGTCTGCTGTCGTTCAGAACGATGTCAATTATCTGCTGTCCCGCACCGGCCTTGGCCAACTGTTCGATCAACAGGGCCTGGGTTGCCCGGGGCCATGGCCACGGACCGATTTCCTGAAGGCTCTTTTCGTTGATATCGACAATGATGAGGCGCCGCTCGTCCTTTCGTTCGGCAACCATGCGCCAGACAACATCACCACCGCGCTCTTCAAGCATGGACAACCAGTTCCCGGAAAATACCCGCAGTCCGGCCCACACCATCAGGCTCAGCGCCATGCTCAGCACGACGACGCCATACCGAGCAAGGAAAAATCCCTGCAGTCGCGCTGCCAGTGTCAACTACCGCCCCCAAAGGGTGACGCCGCGCAGTGCACCTGATGCAAGGTTCTTTTCAAACAGATAGCCGGCCTCTTTCCCGTCCAGCGTCGTGGCGCCCTGTACGATCGCGTTGGCGGACGTCGAACGCATCACACCATCCTTTCCAATGGTGCCACTTGCCGACACGTTGTCTGCACCCAGAGTCGGGCTTGACACCCCCAATTGGGTGGAAAAAGTTGATCGTGAAAAATCGACAGACAGCATCCCGTTGTCCACTTTGGCGGCTTCGACACCATGATCAAAGTCGCGCCGGAAAAAGGCCGATGCCCCCGCCAGCCGGAAGTTGACAGCGCTATCGGAAGTGGTCAACATTGCGCCCACTGGCGACGCGCTCCGGGTGAGAGCGTGGGCGGTTCCGAATACAACCGCCTCGCGCCCGGCGGCCGACGCCTGCTCAAAGGTCTGACCGAGGGTGTCAAATCCTTCATCCCTGATCCACGCATACCGCGCCCACGCCAATTGGGTGACCTGCGGCGGTAGAGACACCGGAGGAATCTGACCAACTTGCGTCTGGGCTGCAGCTATTTGCGCAGCCGCAATTTGGCCGGCAGTTTCTACCAGATCACGTGCCCTTGATTCACTGACGATTGGTTTGTCCACATTGACCCCACTGACCCCCAGCACTTCGCCCCCCGTAGGCGCGAGCGCGACTGGCACCGAAGCGACAACCGAGCCTTGGGGCGGGCGTCTGGCGCTTGCCATCAGGTCTACAGCCGTGACAAACTGGGGCACACCCTGTTGACGATTCAGTTCAAGCATGACGCCTTTCATGTCTGCCGACAAAAGCTTTTCGCGGCCGCCCTGGCAAGAACCCAGAGGCGTTGCGCAGTCGCCCAACGGCGCCACCAAGATAGCTCCAGCGTAGACCGACGCTGCCGTGGTGTTGGCGTCCGACTTGACTACAAAGTCCGTGCCTTTGATACCGATCGCAGCCATCGGGGTATTGAGTCGGAAACGGTCGCGCGCCTCCTCGCCCCACGTCCCGGTAATGGATCGAATCACCCCTTCATCAAGGCGAAATTTAATGGCCGAACTTTGCGGTTGTGTCGGGGAGTGGCTGTAATTCTCGATCTGCAACCGACTGGAGGGACGGACGCTGAGGCGCCCTCCGTCCAAGAAACGAACGTGCACGTGACCACCTTCGCGTGTTTCAATGCGGTCCCCTGCCCTTACGGTTTGGCCGCGTTCAACCACGCGGATAACCTCATCCGCACCGACCAGTTGCGCTTGTCCGATGAGCAAGGTAACCTCGCCGACGACCTCAGCGCCGCCCTGCGCAGCCCAGAGTGGCGCCGCCAAACCCATGCCCAACAGCAAGTGGGCGAAGCAACGGGGCAATATTGCCGGATTCTTCGTGGAACTCATGACGAACTTTCCTTTCGGAAACTGGGGCCTGACAATGACCCAAACATTGGTTTCATGGTAATTCTCTCACTTCGGGCGCGTTTGGATGTGCGCCTCATCACACGTTCTGTCGTTCCGCAGAACTGCGCTTCGGTCACCCATCACGATTTTCGGTCGCGTTGGATCGCAGGGCCGGCGCTAAACTAGTGGCGAATGCCGGCTTCGCTTCAATTGATTTCTCAGTTTCCGCTGCTGCAACCGTTGCCGCTGGAAACACTGGAAGCGCTTTCTGGGCAAATGACCCTTCGATCTTTTGCGCGGCGTGCAATAGTGATGTCAAAAGACAGTCCCGCGCAAGAATTGGGCTTTCTTGTGGACGGAAGGCTTCAGGGCGTTGACTTCACGGTTGATGGCCGCAGTGTTGGGTTGTATTTTGTGGACTCGGGCGACTATTTTGGCGAACTGTCTGTGGTGGATAGTCAACCTCTGTCGGAATATGTCATGGCTGCTGTCAAGTCGACGGTGGCCTTTCTGGATTCCCGGACCGCACGCCAGCTTATCTTGAACCACCCCGACTTGGCTCGCGCCGTGATGACGCGGCTGGCGCAGCGAGTTCGTTCCGTAATGGCCCAGCGCACACTGCTCAGCTTGCCCAACCCCTTCCAAAGGCTTTGCGTGCTGTTACTACAATTGCCGCGCCCCGCTCCTGAAGGAAACTCGCGGCAGCCTACGGTTGAGCAGGCTCCCACTCATCAGGAACTCGCGATTATGATCAATGCGAGTCGTGAGACGGTGACGCGCTCATTTCAGCTCTTGTTCGTCAACCGAATCGTGGAGCGTGACGGGCATGCACTGCGCGTCTTGCGACCCGAGATACTGAAAGAAATTGCGGAGGGTCGGGCAGAGCCCCCCAAATCCTGAACCATTTGCGGCTGGCCGAGTCCTGTTGTTCGGATATGTCTTGGTCATCAATTTCATGAGTCTCAAGGTTTGAAATTCCTGTCGTCGTACCTGTTGCCTCTTCGCCATGCCGGCCTCATTGGCCAGTTGGCCATACGCGAGGTGCACATTCGTTACCGCCAGTCGTGGCTTGGTACGGCTTGGCTGGTTCTGACACCACTGTTGATGCTGGTGGTCTATACCTTCGTCTTTCGGCATGTATTCCAGGTTCGCTGGAGCCCGCCCGGCGAGGGAAATCTGGCCTTTGCATTGCGTCTTTACGCAGGTCTCGCCGTATTCAATTTCTTTGCCGAATGTGTTAACCGATCCCCTTTGCTGATTGTGGAGCAACCGCATCTGGTAAAGAAAGTGGTGTTTCCGGTGGAAGTGCTCCCGTGGGTCAGCGCGATGGCCGCATTGGTCCATCTGGGCATCGCTGCGTTGGCGCTACTATGCCTGCGCTGGATGGGCATGGGAGAAGTCCCAATGACCGCGCTGGCATTGCCACTGGTCTGGCTGCCCTTATTGCCGCTTTGCCTGGGCTTGGGCTGGGGATTGAGCGCAATAGGTACGTTCATTCGTGACATCGGACAGGTATTGTCAATGGCTATGACGGCACTGGTTTTCATGAGCCCGGTGTTTTTCCCGGTGGAGGCATTGCCCGGCGGATTGCGCGACTGGATGTGGCTGAACCCGCTGGCGCCGATCATGACCCAGACTCGAACAGTCCTGCTCGATGGGCGGTGGCCGGATTGGAGCCTCGCCTTCTGGAGTCTCGTCGCCAGTCTGGCGGTGGCTTGGGCCGGTGCCGCCCTTTTCCGTCGGCTGAGACCAGGGTTTTCCGATGTTGTCTGAATTCGAGTCTGCGACTGCGGCAAGCTCGCAAGCGACGCGTTATGCGATCGAGGCGCGCGACCTAGGCAAATGTTATGGTTTGTATGATCGGCCTAATGACCGCCTGAAACAATTGCTATGGGGACGCTGGCGACAGTTCAGTCGGGAGTTCTGGGCACTGCAGGGCGTTGACCTGCTGATCAAGCCAGGGGAAGTTGTCGGACTGGTGGGCCGCAATGGCGCTGGTAAATCGACCTTGCTCCAAATCCTGTGCGGAACTCTGCCACCGACTACCGGCCGCCTCCACGTGCGTGGCAGGATTGCGGCATTGCTCGAACTGGGGGCGGGGTTCAATCCGGAGTTCACCGGCATTGAGAACGTATTCATGAACGGCGCCATCCTCGGGCTGAAGCACCACGAAGTCAAAGAACGGCTGGATGAAATCCTGGCTTTCGCGGATATCGGGGAGTTTGTTCATCAACCGGTCAAGACCTATTCAAGCGGGATGTTTGTCCGGCTGGCGTTTGCAGTGGCAACCGCCGTGGAGCCCGACATACTGGTCATTGACGAGGCGCTGGCTGTGGGTGACGGCGCTTTTGCCCGCAAGTCGTTTGATCGGATCATGCGCCTTAAGGATTCAGGGAAGACCATCCTGTTTTGCTCGCATTCGATGTACCAGGTGGAAGCCTTGTGCTCACGCGCTGTCTGGATCGACAAGGGCAAGCTGCGGTTGCAAGGCTCGGCAGCAGAAGTGACCAGCGCCTATAACGCCAGCCTGGCTTCCGGGGGCGCTTTCGCGTCGCAGTCCGCATCGTTCGCCCCGCCTGAGGAGATGCGCACGGCTGTTCCTGACGGCACAGGACGAATTGTTCGTGCCGTGGCCCGCACCGAGTACGAGGAGGGCCGGCAGGTGCATGTGCACTCGAGCGAGACCGATGTCGCAATCACCATCGAGTTCGCCATTGATCCGTCCTTGCCGGTTCCCGGCGTGGCGGTGGGATTCTCGGATACGACGGGGTTGACCGTGGCCAGCGCCGGATCGGTCAATGACGGTGTGACGCTGCGTATGGACAGCGAGGGACAGGGACAAGCGACCCTCTTGTTCAGGCGGCTGCCTTTGCTGAAGGGACGCTATTCGGTCACCTGCTTTCTGACCACCGAGGACGGCGTGCACCCTTACGATCAGGTGGAGCAGTGTCTGCAACTGGAAGTGACCCAACACGGTCTGGAGCAGGGCGTGGTGACCTTGCCCCATGAGTGGCAGGTTTGAAAACGTCAGCCCATGACATTCGACACCAGAGTACAAATGCTCGAGATCGCTGGAACGGTTTTTACGCTTCGCGACGTCGCCCCATCCGACTGCACGGCTGTCTTGAGCTTGCACCGCCGTGTTTTTGGTTCTTCAGTGGATTCAGCGTGGTTTGACTGGAAATACCACCATGGCGGCGGCGAGGCGGTGGGCCTGTGGCAAGGCAATGAACTAGTGGCGCACTGCGGCGGTACCCCGCGCACCGTTCTCCATCATGGCCGACCGGCCCGTGACCTGCAAATCGGCGATGTGATGGTGGCGCCCGAGTGGCGTGGTGTCCTGCGGCGCCGCGGGCCTTTTTATCACGTGTCGGAGAGGCTTTACTCCAGCCGGCTGGGCCCAGCAAGGGATTTCTTTGCCGCGTTTGGTTTTCCGAACGAGCGGCATTTGCGGCTGGCCGTGAAAATGGGACTTAGCTGGGATGGCGGACCGGTGGAGGCGCTGAGTTGGCACGGAAGTAGGGGCCTGCCCAGTCCCGGATGGTCATGGCGCACAGAAGCGCTGTCCGTGGATCACCCCGAGTTTGACCGTAGGGTCAACCATGCCTGGTCCGCAATGCAGCAAGAAGCAGGCCGGTATTCCATGGGAGTTCGCGATGCCGCCTACCTGCGATGGCGGTTTGCCAGGCGACCCGACCGCGCCTACCAATTCCTGCAGCTTCGACGCCCCTGGCAGAGACTGCCGTGCGGCGTGGCGGTGCTCGGGGCGGCCGCGGCCGCCCCGAATTACCTGCAGTGGCTGGACTGGGTGGGTCCGCTCGCGCTGTTGCCGATGGCATGTACGTTGGCTCGCCTGGAGGCCGCGAGGTCGGGCTCGGCCGGCCTGACGACATGGGCATCGCCCGCTGTGGCCCTCCGACTGGCCGACACGGGGGTGACGCAACGCTCGCTGGCCGCCGTGTTGGGTGTGCCGAAGGCATCCGATCTGAAGGAAGAACAGGTGCTGCATCTTGACTGGTGGCTGATGGCGGGCGACACCGACTTCCTATGATCCATTTCACTAAGAATTTCAGGCCGAGGTCCAGCAAAATTGAAAACTTGCGGTCGAGATGGACTGCTCACGACAAGTTCCACTTCACCTCGGTTGGAGGCGGTAGGTCCGGCCAAACAACGTGCCGACGGTATGTTGCCAGCCCCTTTTTTGAGGCCAGGAGTCGCTGATGTCCGAGACAATCCGACTTCCCGACCTCATGCTGGTGACGGGTGTCAGCCGGATCGACGTTTTGTCTGCTCGGCTCGCCGCCTCGCCCTGCCTTCAGCGTGGCGGCCTGCCTTGGGTGGCCCACTTCAACTGCGACTCCGCTGCCAAGGCATTCAATGCCACCTTGGACAGCCGCCCTCGTGCAGACTGGCTGGTATGGGTGCATCAGGATGTGTTCTTGCCGGACGGCTGGGATAGCCGGTTCGCGGCCTCTCTGCGCGACGCGCAATTCAAATTTCCGAATCTGGCCGTGGCCGGTGTCTATGGGATCAGCGGCGCGGGACGCAGCGCTGTGCGGGCAGGGCATGTGCTCGATCGGGGACAGTTGTTGAAGGAGCCGGCCGCCCTGCCCTGCCCGGTCAACAGCCTTGATGAACTCTTGCTGGCTGTGCACGTGGATTCACCTCTGAGAATGGACCCGGCTCTCGGTTTTGATTTTTATGCGACGGATCTGGTGCTTCAGGCACAGGAGGCCGGCCTGGCGAGTGTGGTTGTGGACGCCTATTGCGAGCATTGGTCCGATACGCCGTCAAGCGGCCCGATGCCACGCGAGCTTTTTGAGCGTGTCAAGGCAAACGGACATGCTTTCGAGTTGAAATGGGCGCACCGCCTGCCATTGAGCACCCCCTGTTTCGAAATCACCCGGCCAGGGGATGTGGCTGCCTTTGTCGATTCGATCGCCTGGGTGGCGCCATGAAATCATCCCTTGGAGCCCCAATCCGCAAGTTGATCTGGCGGAGCGTTTCGTGGCTGCACCATCTTGATTTCGCATGGCTACTGCCGTCTTTGGCCCGTCTGCCATTGGCTTGGGGATTTTCGCTCGCAAAATTGCGGGGGCACCTGAACGCTGCCACGGGCCGGGATTGGCGTTCGGTCGCGTTGGGGTTTAGGCACATTCGGCAACAAAGCCTGGCGGGCTTTCGGCTCCTGCCGGTACAGGCCGACGAGCCCCAACTCTTGGCCTGGCGCAATGCACGGTTCGTCGCGGAAGCCCGTGACGAGTACGAAGCGCAACTGCTGGCCGCGGACCGCGTGCGGGAATTGAACTGTGTCTTCACACCGCCCGGGGCATCAGTTGTGTGCGCAGGCCGTAGCCGCGGCCTGGTTTTGCTGACACCGCATTACGAAAGTTTCTGTCTGGGCATCGCCTTTCTCGGCCGCACGGGCGGCGTCGTCAATTCGATGTCTTCTTCCGTGACTCAGGATCCTCGCGTGGATCCGGCGGTGCGGCGACATTTTGATGACAAGTACCGTGGCCTTGAAACCTACTTGAATGGCGGGCGCGTCATTGACATGGAGTCAGGGCTGCGGCCGTTCTACCGCATGCTGGAACAGCACGAAACGCTGGTGGTGCTGGCAGACGCCCCGGTGTTGCCCGGTGGTGCGGCGATGTCTGTGAACTTCCTCGGCGGGCGACGCACGCTGGCAGCGGGTGCTGTGCGACTGGCCCAACGCACCGGCAGTGACCTTGGCGGCTTCATCTGCGCGCCGACTGCAACTGGCAGGTATGAATTGACCTTGTGCCAACCAGGCCCTTCGAACGATCCGGCAACGATTGATCGGGTTTACGGCTTCATGTCAGCCGCGATCATGGCCAACCCGGGCGGGTGGTGGGCTGCTGACTTGCTACCATTCATGCCCCTGACCGAACCGGTGGCATGATGACACCGGCCGACTCAGGTTGCGGGATGGCACGCGAGCTGTGTTGCCCGCGCCTTGGCCCGATCTCTGAAATTTTTTCCTGATGACTACCGTTGTTGCAGTCGTGATTCCTTGCTTCTGTGTGAAGGACCATATTCTGGATGTCCTCGCCCGCCTGGGACCGGAGGTGACTCAGGTGTACGTGGTGGATGATGCGTGCCCGCAGAACAGCGGTGATTTTGTGTCCGAACGCTGTCAGGACCCTCGTGTCAAGGTCTTGAGACACACGGTCAATCGCGGCGTCGGTGGCGCAGTCATGACGGGCTACGCTGAGGCACTGCGCAACGGCGCGGATGTCGTGGTGAAAGTGGATGGTGATGGCCAAATGGATCCTTGCCTGGTTCCGCTTTTTGTCGCCCCGATCGTGAAAGGGCAGGCTGACTACACGAAGGGCAATCGGTTCTACGACCTGGCGCAAGTGGACCGGATGCCTGCCATGCGCCTGGTGGGCAACGCACTGCTTTCATTGGTCGCCAAGCTGTCAACCGGATACTGGAATTTGTTTGATGTCACCAACGGGTTTACCGCAATCCATGCAAAGGTCTTGCGCCACCTGCCAATGGAAAAGATCAGTGAACGCTATTTCTTTGAAACCGACCTGCTGTTCCGGTTGAATACGGTGCGGGCGGTCGTGGTGGACATTCCAATGGATGCGCGGTATGGCACGGAAATCAGTAACCTGAAGATTCACAAAATTCTTCTTGAATTCGCTGGCAAACACTTGCGCAATTTCAGCAAACGGATCTTCTACAACTACTTCCTGCGCGACATGACTGTGGCCTCGCTGGAACTGGTTGCCGGATCAGGCTTGCTGCTGTTCGGCCTGCTTTTCGGCGCAATCCACTGGGCAAGATCCATCGCAACTGGCACCGCAGCCCCCGTGGGAACAATCATGCTGGCGGCCCTGCCGACGCTAGTCGGGTTGCAGTTACTGCTCGCTTTCGTAGCTTTTGATGTCGCGAATATGCCTCGCCGTACAATTCATGTTGACCTACCCGACTGAACTCATGATTGCGAGAGCAGTACTTTGATACCCTTCAACAAATTACCCCCCCAGCGCCCATTTTTGTCCTTGGGAAAGATGATCATTTGGTTGATTTGTTCTTGCGCCACAATGCTATGTGCGTCATTCGCCAGCGCCCAGAACTTGCTGCTCGGGGCTACTGTGACCGATACATGTTCAACCTGTCCCTCTGAGCAATTCGGCCCACCTGGCGCCATAACGGATGGGAACATCAAGACCAACAGAAATCTGGGTGGAGGTGCTCCGGGAGCATTCATAATCTCGCCCGCCCAGCCAATATCACTGGACAAGTTGGTTCTGATTCCAAATATGACTCCGAATGGACAAGTCTCCTTCGAAGTCCAAACGAGCAATAACCCGGCGGGTGCACCTGGAACCTGGACGAGCCATGGCGGTCCTCTAAGCGGAGATTGGGCAGACAAGCACCCGATTGATGTGAATTTTGATCGCCAAGCGTCAGGCGTCAGAGTTGTAAAAGTAATTGTTCACAAGTCGCCAGCCTGGGTGTCTTTTTATGAGATAGAAGGCTATTCAACTCCAAATCGCTGGCTTCTCTTTCTGCTCATTCTCCCTCCGCTCCTGATAACGGGCGGTCTTGTCTACAGAAAGAGGGTGGGGAACAGGAATCGCCCAAAAAACGTGCCGCAAAAAGACTAGGGGGTTAACTCAGCGCAGCTGGAATGCCGCCCTTGTGAGTAAGTACGTCAAAGGCAAAGTGGCGCCGATTGCGGCCAATGGAGCCAAGTGTCGTGGCCACTGAAGCCATGTCACCCAAGTCTCAACCACAGTCAGACCTAGACCGTACTGGAACAGGTATATCAGCGGCATGGCCAGAACGCTGCGCCATCCGGCATGAGATTCGAAGACATAGTTTCGGTTCAGAACGTAGGCCAGACCAACGCCGGTCAAGAAAGCGGCCGAGTACGCGAGGCGATGACCGAAGGCATCTAGCAACAACACATAAAGTAGGTAGGTCAACAACGTGTTGGCGGCGCCTGAGAGCAGAAAGCGTCTGAGAAGCCTAAGTTGGTGACCCGCACTCAAGACGGCACCCGACTCCTGACGAACGGTCGGCACCCCGCAATCAGGTCGTTCTTGGTCAGGCACGCCGTACCCGTGCCAAAAAATCGGCGTAGTTGCGAATATAGTCGTTTGCGTCGTAGTGATGGGACGCAAACACCAGCAATACCGCATCAGTGGAGTAACGATATTGGATCGCCCAAGTCATCGGTGGTAAGTACAAACCCATGTTGGGGCGGTTCAAGAGGAACTCCTCCCGCTGCTCGCCGTCGTCGGCAACCACACTGACGCTGCCTTTGACTGCCAGCAAGAATTGGTGGCATTCAATATGCGCGTGCTCACCGCGAGTCTTGGCCGTGGGCACATCAAATACCAAAAAATATCGCTGCGGCACAAACGGAATGTCCCGCCCAAACTCCCCCGGTGATAGCGCCCCGCGGAGGTCAGGCACGTAGCGCAGGGAAATGAGTCGCACCCCTCTAACCCTGGAGGCGCGCGGCCCGTCGGGTTCGTTGATCTCATTGGTCCCTGACACAAGGCCGCCCTGAGCGTTGACATAGCCTACGATTTTTGCCGGGTTGCCCACCACGATCGAGTTTGGCGGTACCGATCGGGTGACCACCGCACCCGCGCCCACCATGGCGTTCTGACCGACGGTGACGTTTGCCAAGATGGTGGCGTTCGCCCCGATTGACGCGCCTTTCTCGATGCGGGTTCGGGACCAAGCCGGTGGCGGTTGTCGACTGCGCGGGAATAGGTCATTGGTGAAGGTGACATTCGGACCCACGAAAACATCGTCCTCCAACTCGACACCATCCCACAATTGCACGCCACACTTGACCGTAACGCGGTCACCCACCTTGACGTCGTTTTCAACGAAGACGTTGTCACAGATATTGCAGTCGGCCCCGATCACCGCGCCAGGTAACACGTGCGCAAAAGCCCAAACCCGGGTGCGCGGGCCAATGTGCAGGCTTTCGCATAGCGCCTGCTGGTGAACAAAGAAATCATTCGGAGGTGTCATGAGGTTCTTTCACTGGTGGCCATACATGCTGGCGCAGAACCGCGTGCAACGGTCGGGCTTTGGTGTTTTCGTAGGCGCGCCAGGCGTAGGAACCCACCACGCCCAATGCAAATACATTCAGTGCACCAAAGAAGACGATGACAGAAATCGTCATGGCGTAGCCAGGCACGGTAATTCCGCCAGTCAGTCGCGAGAGGACCACCATCGCTGTGAACATTCCGGACAGGGCGGCCAGTAGCCCGCCACCACGGATCAACAGACGGATAGGCAGGTCTGTAAACGCAAAGATACTGTCCATCATGTAGTTGATTTTTTTCTGCAAGGTCCAAGCAGATTTTCCATGTCGACGCACCTGACGCTCGTATTCCACAAAGCGCCTGCGGTAACCAAGCCAGAATATTTGGGCAATCAGTGAGCTGTGACTTTCTCCAAGCTGCAGCAACTCATTGCGAAAAACCCGGTTGCAGCCGAAAATGTCAACGCCACCGGGCGGGACCTCTGGAACGACAAAGCGGCGGTAGAGGCGCCAGAAAAGTCCTGCAGTGATCTTGGACATGGCAGGATCGTGACGTGCATTGCGCACGCCTAGCACCACATCTGCATTGTCCTCGTGCAACAAAGTTGACATGCGTTGCACCAGTTCCGGCGGTTCCTGCAGATCGGCGGCCATCACGGCAAAACAGTCGCCGCGCCCCGCCTTCAAACCGGCCCGGATGGCCGCAAACGATCCAAAATTCCGCGACAGCAGCAACAGTTGCGAAGCGAAGGTGCTGGCCGGCAACCGCTCACGCAAGATTTCATAGCTGCGGTCAGGGCTTCCATCCACGACAAACACGGCTTCAAATTCAACTCCAGCCGCCCGGTTCAGGCTTTCGATCGCCTCCAGCAGATCGGGCAATGAGCCCTCATTGCGATAGACCGGCACAATGAGAGAGAGCATGCTTAATCAGTCGTGGCAAAAAAATCCCGCACCGCGCTGGCAACACGCGCCATCGCCGACTGCGGAAGCCCGGGGTAACACGGCAAAGAAAGCACCGTCGCGCAGCCTTTTTCAGTTTCTGGCAAGTTGCCGGCATGACCAGGCTCGGCACAGGCGGGTTGCAGGTGGTCGGGCACTGGGTAGTGAATATCGGTGGCAACACCACATTCGCCCAGATATTGCCTCAACGCATCTCGGCGCGCTGTTCGAACCACATACAAATGGGCAACGTAGTCTTCACTGGTGGATGGCGGAAGTTTCAGCGGCAAGCCATCCAAGGCATTCTGGTAAAAGCGGGCAATTTCACGACGACGATGATTGTCGGCGTCAAGTGTTGGTAGCTTGTCATTCAGCACAGCGGCCTGCAACTCGTCGAGCCGGCTGTTTCGCCCCAGCGGCATGTCGTTGTGGTACTTACGGCCCCATCCGTACTGGCGCAGCGAAAGCAACTTGGAGGCCAATCGGTCGTCGCGACAGACCACCGCTCCACCGTCACCCAACGCCCCAAGGTTCTTTGTGGGATAGAAGCTGAAGCAGCCGATATCGCCAAAACTACCGGCGCGTTGCCCATTGCGCAGCGCACCGTGTGACTGCGCGCAGTCTTCAATCAGCGCAACCCCATGCTGCCTTGCCAATGCAGAAATTTCTTCGACATCAGCGAGTTGCCCGTAGAGGTGCGTCAAGATGATAGCCTGAGGTCGATATTTCTTCAGTGAAGTATCCACACGTTGTGGATCAAGCGTGAGCGAAGACGCAGTCACGTCCACATACACCGGTCGCGCGCCGACCAGATTGACGGCTGTGCTACCATAAAAACCAGCATTGGCAGCCAGCAGAACCTGCTTTCCTGGTCCCACACCCACTGCGCGCAGCGCCAATTCCAAAGCATCCGTTCCGTTGGCCAGACCGATGCCGTGGTTTACTCCACAGTAGGCGGCAAAGTCACGCTCAAAAGTCGCCACCTCTTTGCCCAAAATGTACCAATTACTGGCCAAGACTCGCGCAAAAGACGCCGCGGGTTCTATCGCTGAATTGGCTGCCTGGGGAGAAAAGAAAAGGATGGGTTCGGTCATTGATTTTTTTCGCGAATCAGCAGAATTAGCAGCACGAGCCAAAGAAACAAGCCCAATAGACCACTCAACAGGGCTTTGGCGCGATGTGGGGACTCAAAAGTGGCAAGCATTTTGTAACGGCCCGCAGGCAACTCCCAGCCCCTCATGTCGTGCGCATCAAATGCTGTGATCTTCTGGCCATTGATCTGAGCCGTCCAGCCAGGCCAGAACACTTCGTTTTCCACCACGCGCGTGGGCCTTTCCAGGTTCACTTCATACTCAACGCGGGTCGTGCCGTAGCTTTGGCAATGCACCGCCACGGCCTCCCCTCGGGTCATTTCCTGCGGGGTAAATTGTGTTTCCTTCGGAAGAGCGAGCGCGGTCCATGGTTTCAAGGCAAAAGTGTACAAGGGTGAGTTCTGCGCGATCCGCTGAAAGCGCGCCAGGTGGGCCGGCCCGGTAGCGTCCTGCGCCATGTAGTCGCCTGTGTGATACCCCCGCCATGCCACTTGGTCGGTCCGCGTTGCAGGAATGTCCACTCGTGCCGGGCGGCAGGCGGGTGGGCTTTTCAATCGTTCACGTAGCGTTATGCTGGCCTGCTCAGGCGCTCCAACCATGGTTTGTAACCAGGTCCTGGCTCCGGCGCTTTGGAAGTAAGGGGATCGCCAATGAATTCGCGTCCAGTCCAACACGGTGATCAGGCCAAGACCAGCCAGCAGGAACATCGCAGCCAGCCCGCCCGCCGGAGAAGGTGCAATCTTCACCCAAGCCGCTATCAGAGCCAGTGCCGCCCCCGCTGTGCAAATCAGCAGGGCGGCTGTGGTTGTGTCCGTTCTGGTTGGCATTTTTCCGTCCAGCATCACCAGCAAAGCGCCTATGACGAAGGTAATTGTGAACAACCACCAGGTGTGGCGCCAGCTCCTGGGCCCAGTAACGCCATTTGCCGCCAGATGAGCAGCCTGAACACCCAGCAGGATCATGGGCAGTGTCAGCAAGGCCCGGTAATCCGCAACGATATAACGGCTGTAACCCAGAGGCGGCATCAGCTTCATGGCCGGCTGGTGCAGCACGCCAGTGATCATGGCCAGCGCCAAAAGTACCATCGCGAACAACGGGGCGCCGTCGCGCAACCTGCCCAGTTGCACCCTCAGCACGAACAAGGTCAGTGCCGGAAGCCCAATGAACAGCGCTCGCATGGTGACGTCATGACCAAAGAAATCGCCTTCGATTCGCCAAATCAGCGCCAACCAATCCCTTGGCACCAGGTATTCGTAGGACAGAAGTCCGCTCGCAGCCGCGCGGGTAACTTCGGCACGATCCAACATCGCGGGAAGCAGGCCATATCCAGCCAGAAGCGCCCCACTGAGGCAAGCGAGTCCTATCCGGCCACCCAAAATTCTGGACGACCGGTCTGCGAGGTTCGCAATGAGTCTCCCCACAAGCAGGCACCCCATCACAAAGCTGATGGCAATTGCGCCGCCGCTGTAACCCCCGGTCCACAGACCATAAAGCCACAAAGGCATAAGGCCCACACTCAATCTAAACAAACGGCTTGCCCGCCAAGGCACAATGACAGGCGCACACAGCCAAGGCAACAACGCGTAAGCTCGAACGATATCGGGGTGTGACGCGTGGGAATAGAAACCGCCGAAGGACTGATAGATCACAGCAGCCAACAGCGCCAACGCCCAACGCATATTCAGCAGGCGCGCGCACACAGCTGCTCCAAGAGCGCCAAACAACACATGCAACCCCTGCATCCAGATCGCTGCATCGACTGTGTAGGTTGCCCCTGTCAGCACAAACAACCAGAACGGGGGATAGAAGTACCCGCTTTGGAGGTTGAGGTAGATCGGATAGCCCATGGCCTGGAATGGAATCCAGGAAACTGGCACTCCAAGCTTTGCGGCCTCGATCCAGAAGTGCGGTACAGCGTGGTAGGGCCCCAGGAAATCCCACGGAACTGCATAGCCTGCAAAGTAATGCAGACTGAAAAAGAGCAAATTTTGGGCGGCCAGCACTGCGACCACCACTGATACGACTCGGAGCCTCTGCCGCATCTATTGGAGTGCGGCACGGATCTTTGTCGTGCAACGTACGAATAGGAATTTCATTGACATGTGCAGAAGTATGGCACGGGTTCTTGCAACACAAACAGCAACATCGGTCCCACTTGAGTTTTTGCTGCGCCGCGCTCCGCACAACCTTGACCGGCTACGGGTTTACACGCCCATCGCTGATTGAAATGAATATTTTAGGGACGACTCATATGAGGCTGTCAGTGGCGCGACCCCCCAATGGCAAGTGCAGGCCTCTCCACCCAAAACCATGACAAGCCCGCGAAAGCCAAACTGACAATCGTGCTGGTAAGCGCAAAAACGGCAATGCCCGCACTTGCCAGTCCGAACATCGCGAGAACCTGTTGAACAGGGAAACCATACAGAAACAAACCATAGGACCAATCGCCCATTTTTTCTGGTAACTTGGGCAACAATTCTCCCCGGCTTCCAAGGGCCAGAACAAATGCAGAAAAACCGAAGACAAACACGGCCATCTGCACATTCGAAGGACTCATAACCAATGAAACCCCAACCAGACTGACACCAGCCCACAGCTTCGGCCTTGCATTTGTCCGCCAAAGACCAAACCAGGCGCCAATGAAGAAAAACAGCCCGAGCTTGATGGCGGTCAATCCAAGGTACTGTTCAAGAGGGTTTGCATAAGGCGCCGACGGAATGGAGCAAAGGATCACGCCAAGAAGCAAGACTGCGCCGCTGACAGCAGCGCGACGGGGAATCGGCAACACCCAACAAACAGTCAGCGAGATATAACAAGCAATCTCGTAACGCAAAGACCACAGCGAGCCGTTGACGACGTCCGGCAACGGATTTGTAGCGAATACCCCGGGCAATATATATTGAATTCTCCATGCGGATATATTCCCAAGGTACAGGGCGGTTTGCGGATGTTGGAGGTATGTCTCAAGCGGTAACGTGGTGACAACAGGGCCAAGCCAATACACACAATAAACCGTCAAAACGACAAGGGCAGGGAATATTCGAAGAACTCTTTTTCTGGCAAATGACAGCAGATTTGGTGACCGCTCAAGCGAAATGCTGACCAGATACCCACTCAACACAAAGAATATCGACACGCCAATCCCGCCAAGTGTGTCAATTCCCGTAAAACGCGCAAAGGGATCCAGTACGGGTTGCCCTGTAAGCGGATAGCAGTGACTGAACAGCACAAACCAAGCTGCGACCAACCGCAACAGATCGAAGTTGTTCGCCCGTCGATCGGGCGTGCTTTCAATAGCTGCTTGTAGGTTCTCGTGGAACAAGCTCAGCGATCGAAGCCTCCATGGCAACATGCGGGCAAGCCACCACAGGCTAGAATGCTCTGATGTTATATGGACATTTTCCACCTTCATTGACGCATTGCTCTTAAATTACCGCCTATCAAACCATCTTCATTGTACATATCCGCGAAAAAGCCCATCATGTTTCAAGTTCTTCTTGCTGAAGCCAAGAAACAACCGAACGGATATTCTGTCATACAATAGGTGGGCCGTGACCTTCAGAAAATGCTTGAATCAACACATTGCGAAGCTTGTTGACTTCAATGCGATTCTTGATCATGGGCAACATGCTTCTTTTCTGATCGGACGAACGGCCACCTCATACCAAATTCCGAGGACGACAAGTTCCCGGCCCCCTTATGAGTACTCCCCTTTTTCTGTTGACTTTGACTACAGTCATCGGACTGTCCGGCGGACAGATTCTGTTCAAACTGGCGGCCGAGGCAATGAATGATGACGGACCTATTGGGTTTTCATCTGTTCGTAATGTTTACCTTCTGAGCGCACTGCTGGTGTACGGACTGTCCACGGCATTGTGGATAGCGGTGCTGCGACAAGCGCCCTTACGGCTCGCGTATCCGTTTGTAGCCATTGCCTTTGTACTCGTACCGATCTTCGCGCATTGGTTCTTGGGTGAGCCGCTACGCTGGCAGAACTTCGTCGGTGCCGGCCTGATCGGTGTCGGAATATGGATTTCGGTGGGCGGGCAATGACCTCCGGCTTGTTTGAATGTTTCCCTGATAAAACCGGTAGGCTGTTGATCTGCATTGTACTTGCGGTGGCTGGATGGTCGCTTTCGCTCATGATTCCACCCATGCAGTCCCCCGATGAAAACCAGCATGTAGCAAGAGCGCACCTCCTAGCACACGGAGCCTTGAGCCTGTCCACGCTCCCAGGCAGAAATTCCGGTGGATGGGTCGATGTCGGGTTGGTAGCCTTCATGAATGGCTACATGACCCTCCCCGGCAATCCAGCCCGACGCCTCAGTAGCGGAGAGCGTTCGCAATTGGATCAAGAAAAATGGCATGGCGAGGGAAGTCGCGTTTACTATGAAATGCCAGGAACAGGCTACTACCTGCCTCTGGCGTATCTTCCCCATGCGGCGGGTTTGCGGGGGGGCGAACTGCTTGGACTTTCAGTGGGGCGTAGCTATGGTCTGACACGCATTCTTGTACTGTTGACCTGCCTCAGCTTGTGCGCCTTGAGTTTTTCACTGCACAGACCGCCACCACTGGTGATTGCGGTATTGCTGCTTCCTATGAGCGTTTTTCAGCTTCTGTCTCCCAGCTTGGACGGGATTACAACCAGCTTGGCGCTAGTGGCGACCAGTGTGTTCCTGTATGGATTTGATGAGGATCAGGTATGGCCGAGATGGGCGTCATGGACGCTGGCGAGCAGCCTTTTGGTGGTTGTCGGCAGTAGGGTACATCTCTTGCCGATGGTGATGATGCCATTTATCTTGTACTGGAAACATCGGCAAAGGCGAGATCTGTACCTTGGGTCGGGACTGGTTCTGGTGTCGATGGCATGGTTTGTGTATGCGCTGCTTTGGACGACCGACCTCAGGGTTGTACGCAGCCATGGAACCTTGGACGTACTGCGCTACTACCTGACACATCCTTGGGAGGCCACGCAAGCCATCCGGCGTACGCTCCAGGACGCGGACATGAGGGATTTCTACTTTCGATCTTTTGTCGGCAATCTTGGCTGGTTGGATGCGCCGCTGCGGTCTTTCTTCTACCCTTGGCTTGGAATTGGACTTGGCCTGTGCGCGCTGGCCTCCATTTCTAGCCCCAAGCACGTTGGTGATCTTCACGCCAGAGTGGTATTGCTTGCGATCGCCTTTGCGTCATCGATACTCGTTTTCATTGCTTTGCTGGTGACATGGACACCCCATCCCGCTCACGTCATCGTCGGCGTTCAGGGTCGATACTTTGTCGTTCCGATTCTGCTCACCGCTTATGCAATGAGCGGAGTGGTGCCGGACAAAGGGACATGGCGGCAAAGTTTGGACTGGCTGGTATTGGTGGCATTCTCCGCTTTGAGCCTCACCGCGCTGTTTCTGGGGCTTCAGGACCGCTTCGCAGGATGACCAGAGATGGTGACAACGATCATCGTCAATTTTTTCGGTGCGGATCTGACCGTGGGTGCCGTCACCAGTGTGTTGACGGATGCGCCAGCCTGCAAAATAGTTGTGGTCGACAACAGCGAATGTCCGGTCGAAACAGAGCGCTTGAAAGCCTCTCTTCACGGTCGCGCCGAGTTGCTGACAAACAGGAAAAACTTGGGATTTGGTGCGGCCTGCAATATTGGTCTATCTGCAGCTGACGCAGATTATGTGATGTTACTAAACCCGGACGCCCGGGTACTGCCAGGCTGCATACCGACACTTGCGTCGGTGCTGGATGAACATCCGGAACTGGGCGCGGTCAGCCCTGTACAGTGGTGGGAGCCATCTGGTCGCTGGCTGTTGCCACCCGCCTGGTTGCCGTCTGGCATCGGCATGTGGAGTCTGGAGCAGGCTTGGCGCCAACCGCGCTGGGCCAAGCGCATGTCGGATGCCTACCGCCGCCTGGCGCTCCGAGCTTGGACGGAACGAGGCCGATGGGTACGACAACGTGCCCTATCGGGCGGAGCCATGATGGTGCGTCGAACAGCGGCCTTGGCGGCGGGTGGCCTGTTCGATCCGGCCTATTTCATGTACTACGAGGATTCCGACCTGTGCCTCCGCCTGAAACGGTCGGGCTTTGCATTGGGGTTGGCACCTGGCGCGACGGCATTGCATGAATGGCATCACTCGGCAGCGAAGGTCCAGATGATGGAGGAATCAAAAAGCACCTTTCTGAAGCAGCATTTTGAAGGAAGGGGTGACTGGGAACGACGCTTGATGTATTGCACTGCTCAGCCTGCCCGTCCGCACCCGCTGGACTATGTCCCTTTGCCGCACCTGCCCATGGGTCTTGACGTGCCCTCGCATTGGCAGTCCGGCTGGCTGCTTGAGGTCAGCCCTTCTCCACTGCTGATACCGGCGATTGGACAGCTGGGGGAAGGGCCATCGGCGCCGCTGCCCGCGCCGCTGATGGCGCGACTGGGAACAGGGCCTTTGTACCTGAGACTGGGCCCCGCGCTAGCTGAGGCTCCGGATGCAACCCTTTACGTCATCGAAAATGCCGCACCCAACGACTGAACCAACGCACGGGCGCGGTGAAACGCCAGGCTCGGGAATTCAACATACTGGCCAGCTGCTGACGAACCTCGTCGCGCTCCTGCTGCGCGTTGGCTAGCTGGGCAACGAGCGACTGGTGACTTATCCCCGCTTCGTTGAGTTCGTATCTGGTCTTTTCCAAATGGCTGGTTGTTTGGCGCAATACCGCCTCTGCTGCCAAGAGCTCCTGAGCCTGTTTCTCAAGGGCATCTTTCAGAATTGAATTGCTTGCTTCAGCCGAAATCATCGCTGAATCCATTCGCTGGTGCATCATGTGGCGGATCGGATCAAACCCCAATGCCTCCGGAACGACCAACTGGTCGGGTGTAACCAGAGTTAGTGCCTCAGCATAACGTACCGATGCAGGCAATGTGTAAGTGCGATAGGTGTTGAGGGCCTGGATATGGCGTTTGTAGTCCTGATGGGCCAACTGTGAAGGAAACATGAGCATGGCGCTCTGCTTTTCCGCCCAAACTTCAGTGATATCAACGAGCAAGTTGGCGAATTGTGGTGCCCCCACTTCGTACAACAGCAACACCGGAACGGGTTCCCCGTTTTGAAGTAGATTACACAAAGCAGCCCAAGCCGCACGAAAGGTGGCGAGATGGTCTGGATGTATCTCCCACATCGAGGGTGCCAAAATCACATCAATCTGGTATTGCTTCACCTTTTCAGCGACAAGGGAACTCAAGTTCGCTTGGGCGCCGAGGCAACGATCCGGCAAGCCTAGAAATTCGGCTGGACCGACTCCAAAGCTCGCCAATGCGGCGTTGGTTTCGGCTTGGCGGGTTCGGTAAATGGCGGCCCTATCCGCTGGTTCTGCATATCCTGCTCCGTCACTGAGAACGTACACGTGGATACTCGCCCCGTTCCTTCGATAAAGGGCCAAGCTGCCACCGCAACCAAAAATCTCATCGTCAGGGTGTGGCGCGAGAACCAGAACATTTCGCGCCGAAGGTAACGGCGACGGGCTGTAGGGCAGATGCCAATCTTCCATACGGCTCACCTGTTGCGAAATTTATGCCAGATTCGACGAATAGGGTGATAAAACCTGCTTAGAACGGGGTTGCCAAGAACTTTGCCTCGCAACCAGGACGTTGGAATTCCCGAGACGTAAAGTTCGCGCGAAAGCGCCTGCGCAATAGCAAGAACCTCAGGGGGACTGATTTCAATTCGAAGGCTTCCATGCCTGGCTTGCGCCTTGGCATAATAGTCATCCAGCAACTGCTGACGCTGAACAGCATGCGCCGCTACGGACGGAACCCGATAGAGCGACGTAACTTTGGGGACAAGAAGGAAATCGTGCCGCAACGAGTAGCGAACCCAAAGGTTCCAGTCCTCAAGATTTTCGAGTTCGGCATCGAACCCACCATATTCCTGAAAAAGTTTGCGTTGAAACAAAACGGTTTGAATAGGCAGGTAATTGTGGTGCCAGAGCAAAGGGCGATTGAAAGTTTGTCGGTAAATCAGGCAATGCATGACATCGCGGTAAACCCACGGCTCGTGGCTGACAACCTCCGAGCGAACCTCATAGGCAAGGCTGTAAACAGCACCAAGCTGAGGCTGTTCGACCCACGCAGCCACGAGGACTTCAATGTGGTCCGCATAGAAAAGATCGTCATCATCGAGGAAACATACCAAGGTACCCGTGGCTGCGGCCAGCGCGGTGTTTCCGGCCACACAACGACCCACCTTCTCACAAGAGCGGTAGATCACGCTAGCAAACCGTTGGCTTGCGCGCAACGTCTCGACCATCGGCTGTGCGGTAGCACCTCCGTCTTCAACAATCACCAGTTCAATTCTTGAATAGGTTTGTGCAACAACAGAGGCGATCGCCTCTCTGAGCTTGCCAGAACGACCGGGCATCGTACGCACCAAGACACTGACAAGAGGCTCTTGGATGAGCGGGCCGCTTCCATACCTGTAAAAAGCGCCTTCCCGCGACATTGCATAGTCCCACATGCGGAACGAGAATGAATGCTGACTTTGATGTCTGGTGGTCAGAAACTGGGGGGCCAACCATAACAATCGCAGAAGATTGGTCATCAAACCACGTCGCTGGCCTTCGAACTGGCTCGGCAGGAAAAAAAGGCCCAGGTACATCGCAAAGCCTTGGAAAACTTCATCCGATCTGCCATAGCGACAACGCAAGAGCACATTCGCCAATGTACTGCCGAGGAACTGTTGCGGTTTCACCTCCGCAGCTTCCTCATAGGTGTGGTGCCAAACGGTGGCCTTCGGTACATAACGCAGGCGATAGCCATGATCGCGCAAGCGATAGGACAGTTCAACGTCTTCTCCATACAAGAAGAGGCGCGGCTCATAACCGCCAACATGTCTTAACGCGGACGTTCGCAACAGCACGCATGCACTGGAACACCATTCAGTATCCCCAGTGACAGGATGGTAGTCCTTTGGGTGTTCGAAGGGTTTTTGCCTGCACTCCCATGCGACAACCTCGGAGACATCCGCGACGGCCGTATCCACCAAAGTCGTCAAAGTGCTCTTCTCAAATTCCAGATCAACGTTGGTCACCAGGAAGAACTCGCTGCCAACTCTCGCCAAGTTAGCGTTGTGCCCCCGACCAAACCCAACATTTTGGCCTTGGTCAATTTCAATTCGACGAAACAGAGATCCAAGTTCTTCCTGGATCTTCAGCAGCAACTCCAAAGTCCCGTCATGTGAACCGTTATCGCGCCACAACAAAGATATCCGTGAAAGCGGCAGATCTTGGCGCACCAGGCTGTCAACAAATGGCCGAATCCATTTTTCAGAGTTAAAAGTAACGACCGAAATATCGATCGCGTGCGAGGAACTATTCATAGATGAAGTAGTGCGTCAATATCCCGAAATGCAGGAGGCTGATCTGCGACGGGATTGGAATGCCTGATACACATCAGAATGCCATAGACGCCACAAGCTCTGTACATGCCAGAAGAGATGTTGCAAGCGCCTACGACTGGCGTGTTGCGCCTCATGTTCTACAGTCACACTGGCAACTGGCATAAGGCGATACCCCTTCAACTGAAGACGCAAACAGATATCCACATCCTCGCAATACATGAAGTAACGACGATCAAAACCCCCGAGTTCATCGAAAACAGCAACGGGAAAAACCATGAAAGCCCCATTGATCCATTCTCTAGGCTGAGGCCTTCTACGGGATCCAGGAATTAGATAGCGGCGCAACAGGGACAATGGAGAAGGCACCTCGCGCGCCAAATCCAGAGGCTTTGGATTCCCGTTTGATTGCATCGGGTACGCACACCCGCCCATCGGCTCCTCCAGAGCGCTCACCAAAGCTGGAAAAGGGTCTTTAGTTAGCCTGATGTCAGGATTGACGATGCAAAAATAAGGTGTCTTGCAATGACCGAATGCCTGATCATGGTTGGCACCAAAACCCATGGGCTCTGGGTTGGAGATCACCGTCACAACAAATGGCCAACTGCGCACACCGATCCACTGGGCCAGCGCCGCTTCCGGCGTATTCAACGTAACCACCACTTCCGCAATCGCGGTGGGCGCAAAGGCGGCGAAATCGCGCAGAAGGTTGGGGATTTCGTCCCCGTGTTCGTGACTTACCACAGAAACGGTCACCTGACGTGGCATCACGAATACACCTCAGCGGTGACCAACTGCTGCCCCAGCTGATCCTTGGCGGAGAGCAAAGGTCCGACCCCTGTGTATGGCCAGTTGATTCCAATGTCAGCGTCGTTCCACGCAATGCAACGCTCAAATAACGGCGCATAGTACTCTGTCGTCTTATACAGAAAGTCTGCAGTTTCGCTAAGGACCAGAAAACCGTGCGCAAAGCCGGGCGGCACCCACAGCTGCCGGTGGTTGTCCTCACTCAACTCAACACCAATCCATTGGCCAAAGTTGGGTGACGACCTGCGGACGTCAACGGCAACATCGAATACAGCACCACGCACTACCCGCACCAGTTTTCCTTGGGGACGATGCAGCTGATAGTGCATGCCACGCAGAACGCCTCGCGAGCTGCGACTTTGGTTGTCTTGTACAAATGCCGTCGAAACACCCGTGGATTCCTCGAACACGCGCTGGTTAAAGGACTCGAAGAAGAAGCCTCGACCATCCCCAAAGACCCTGGGTTCAATGATCAGTGCGCCTGGAATCGCCGTTGGCGTGACCTTCATGCCTACGCCACCTCTTTCAGCAAACGCAGCAGGTACTGCCCGTAACCGCTCTTGGCCAATGGCTGCGCCAACGATTCCAGCCTTGCAGAGTCGATGAACCCGTTGCGCCAGGCGACTTCTTCGGGACAAGCGATCTTCAAACCCTGCCGGTTCTCGAGCGTCGCGATGAACTGGCTGGCATCAAGAAGGCTTTCGTGCGTGCCCGTATCCAACCAGGCGTAGCCGCGTTGCATGATCTGCACATTCAATTGACAGCGATCCAGATAAGCCTGATTGACAGCAGTGATCTCAAGTTCACCTCGCTTGCTGGGCTTGACTTCCTTGGCAATTTCGACGACTTGGTTGTCGTAGAAGTACAGGCCAGTTACAGCAAAACTGCTCTTCGGGACAACCGGCTTCTCCTCAATGCTGACAGCCCTGCCACTCGGGTCAAACGCCACTACTCCATAACGCTCTGGATCATGCACATGGTAAGCAAAGACCGTGGCACCCACAACCTGCGCATCAGCCCTGGAGAGCAACTGTACAAAATCGTGCCCATAAAAGATGTTGTCCCCCAGCACCAACGCACTAGGGGCATTTCCAACAAACTTGTCCCCAATAACAAAAGCCTGGGCAAGGCCATCCGGACTCGGCTGAACAGCGTACGTCAGATTCATCCCCCATTGGCTTCCATCACCCAAGAGTTGCTGGAACCGAGGCGTATCCTGCGGCGTACTTATCACCAGAACGTCACGTATGCCGGCCAGCATGAGCGTGCTGAGCGGGTAATAGATCATGGGCTTGTCATAGACCGGGAGCAGCTGTTTGCTGATAGCCAGGGTGGCGGGATGTAACCGCGTTCCAGAGCCTCCGGCGAGGATGATGCCTTTGCGAGGTTTCATGGCTTGCTTTGTTACCGCCAACTCAGAGAACTTCGGCGAGCATACGCTCTACGCCCTGCTGCCAATGCGGCAAAGTCAGGTTGAAGACCGTTCGCAACCGATCTGTTTCCAGGCGGGAATTTAGAGGTCGGCGCGCCGAAGTGGGGAAGGCCGCGGTTGGCACAGGGTCGACCGATACGACTTTGATGGTGGGCGCGACAGGCGAGCGCCGGGCGTGTCCTATCACGTATTGGGCATATCCATACCAACTGGTTTCACCGCCCGCAACCAGATGAAAGAGGCCCGCCAATTCGGGCCGGTGCTGCGCCTGTCGAAGGGCGTGCGCTGTCACATCGGCCAGAAGATCGGCTCCGGTGGGTGCCCCTATCTGGTCGTCAATCACGGTAAGCCGCTCCCGCTCCTGCGCCAAACGCAACATGGTCTTTGCAAAATTACCACCACGGGCCGCGTAGACCCAACTCGTTCGGAATATGAGATGCCGGCGACAGCGAGCCACGATCAGCTGTTCGCCTTCCAATTTGGTTTCGCCATAGACATTGATTGGCGCAGGTTTGTCGGTTTCCACCCAAGGTTGCTGACCCCTGCCATCAAACACATAATCCGTTGAGTAGTGAACCATCCAAGCGCCGAGCCTCTCGGCCTCCTCGGCCAGAACTCCAGGGGACAACGCATTGATGAGACGGGCCAATTCGGGCTCACTCTGTGCCTTATCCACGGCAGTATAGGCAGCGGCATTTACGATCACGTCGGGGTGCACCGTCCGAACGGTCTGCACCAGTTTTTCGGGGCGCATGAAGTCACCACAGAGCACCTCACTATCAAAGTCAAGCGCCACGACCTCACCTAATGGCAGCAAGCTACGCTGAAGCTCCCAGCCAACCTGGCCACCCTTCCCGAACAAGAGAATTTTCATGCGGCGTATTGGGTCTTGATCCAGTCACGATAAGCGCCACTTTGAACGTGGACCACCCATTGGGGATTGTCGAGGTACCACTGCACGGTCTTGCGAATGCCCGACTCAAAAGTTTCGACAGGCTTCCAGCCGAGTTCGCTTTCCAGCTTGCGCGCGTCGATGGCATATCGTCGATCGTGCCCCGGTCGGTCAGCAACGTAACTGATCTGTTCGCGGTAGCTCTGTCCATCAGCCCGGGGACGCATCTCATCAAGCAATTCGCAGATGTTATGCACAATCTGGATGTTGGGCATTTCGTTCCAGCCGCCCACGTTGTAAACCTCACCTACGCGACCAGCCTCAAGTACGCGACGAATCGCACTGCAATGGTCCTTCACGAACAACCAGTCGCGGACCTGCAGACCATCCCCATAGACCGGCAAGGGCTTGCCAGCAAGAGCATTGACGATCATCAGGGGAATCAGCTTCTCCGGGAAATGGTATGGGCCGTAATTGTTGGAACAATTAGTCGTCAGCACCGGCAACCCATAGGTTTGGTGATAGGCCCGGACCAAGTGATCACTTGCTGCTTTGCTTGCACTGTACGGGCTGTTCGGTTCGTATCGATGGGTTTCGTCAAAGGCAGGATCCAACGCGCAAAGCGACCCATAGACCTCATCAGTTGACACATGAAGGAAGCGAAAGGAACTCTTTTCCCGCGCCTTGAGGCTAGCCCAATAGGTACGAACCGCTTCCAGCAAACGAAAGGTGCCAACAATATTGGTCTGAATAAAGTCGTCCGGCCCGTGGATTGATCGGTCAACATGACTTTCTGCCGCAAAGTTGACCACCGCACGCGGCTGGTGTTGCGTCAACAACTCACGCAATAGTTCACTATCACCAATATCACCCTGAACAAAAATGTGTCGCGGATCATCCCGGAGGCTCTGAAGGTTCTCCAAGTTGCCAGCGTAAGTCAATTTGTCGAGATTCACCAGCGGTTCGCCACCCCGGGCAAGCCAGTCCAGTACAAAGTTGGCACCAATAAAGCCGGCGCCACCGGTAACCAATATCATGAAAATTATTCTCGTTGAGCATCACCCTCTGCCGGGTAAGCGATAGATTATCTCACTGTCCCGGCGCCACTCAGTTGACCCCAATTCCGGCAGTTACCCTGTAGCGGGCAAGGGGTTGAGTGGTGGCGTAGGGGCGATAGAGTGAGCGATGCGCTGGCAGATCTTGCGCAGTAGCGCGTTCCAGCGATCGGTGCGTGGCAACTGCTCCGTAATCGCCTTCACCTGCTGCATGGCCGTGTGGACGTTGACGATAAGCGCCTTGATGGTCTGCAGCTTGCCGTGCAGTGGTGTGAGGTACAGCTGGGTCTGCCCGGCGTGACTGGCGGCCTTGCCCACCGCCGCCAGCAGCAAGGGCCGGCTGGTCACCGCATCCAGCCGCGCGCCGGGATGCGCTGCCCGGCAGTACCAGTTCCACAAGTTGTAGACCAGCGTCCCGGCCCGCGCCGTGGTCTGGCAGCGCCCGATGTCCTGCGTCGTGAAGCCGCTCAAGCCCCATTGGTTCTTCAATTGTCGAAGCTGTTCTCGCGGTCGCAGCGCTCGCGGTACAGCTGCGCCACCGCCTCCAGCGGGTAGACCACGTCCGTGACCGGCACCGTGTATTCCCACAGCCGCCCGCCCTCCCGCACGCCCATGTCCGCCAGCTCGAGGCTCAGTTGCCCGCGTTCATCGCGGCGCTCGCACGTTACGCCGTCGCGGATGCGTTTGCGCACGATCACCACAGGTCGCTTGTTGCTCTAGCCCTCCAGCTTGAGCCAGTTCTCGACCATCTGGCAGTGTCAACGCCGGTCAAAATATCCTCACTTTGGCGGGAGTAAGTTTCCCCGCCTGTGGTTGTTTGGGTGATCAGCCCGTGTGGTGGTCGCGTGGCTCCTTGGGGGTTCTGCCGGGGCGGCGTTTGATGGGTTGCTGGCCTTGGGGGTCAAGCAGTGAGGAACGGGTTCGCATGGTCTCTGGGACCAGGGCAGCGTGCTCGCGCAGGCGGTCGGAATTGCCCTAGATGGGGATCACCACGGCGCGGTGCAGCAAGCTGTCGAGCAAGGCGGTGGCGCCCACGGCATCGCCGAAGATTTCGGCCCATTCACCGAACCAGCGGTTGCTGGTCATGATCATGGTGCTGCGCTCGTAGCAAGCGTTGACCAGCTGGAAGAACAGGTTGCCGCCGCCCGAGCCCAAGGGTAGATAGCCGATCTCATCGACGATGAGCAGGCTGTAGCGGCTGAGAAACTTCACGCGCTCGCGCAGCTTGCCCTCGCGCTCGGCCATACGCATGGAATCGACCAATTCGGCCAGTGTGGCGAAGAACACGCTCTTGCCGGCCTTGACCGCCTCGAAGCCCAGGGCGATGGCCAGGTGGGACTTGCCGGTACCCGGTGGGCCCAGGAAGTGCACGCACTGCTTGCGCTCGATGAAGTCCAGTTCGGCCAGTGCCATGACGCGGTGGCGATCCAAGCCGGGCTGAAAGCTGAAGTCGTAGCCCGAGAGGCTCTTGACCGTGGTCAGTCGCGCCGTCTGCAGCGCCATCTTGATGCGTCGGCTCTCGCGGGTGGTGTACTCCTCGCCCAGCAGGGCCTCGATGGCCTCCAGGGCAGAGACCTGACCTTGCTCGATGCGCGAGCGTAGTCTGCAGGGCTTCGAGGGCGCGCGGCATCTTCAGGCCCACCAGGTGGCGGCGGATGCGATCGGTGGTCGAAGCCTTCATGGCTGGCCTGCGAGCTGGCGGCCGATCTGCTCGTACAAGCTCAGTGGCCGGGTGGGCACGACGTGGCCGGGCAGGATGGGGATCTGATCACGCGGGCCATGCGATGTTGATCGTCTGGGCGCGTGCCGATGGCCGGGCAGGATCGAGCGTGGCTTGCGCCCCTGCAGCAGGGTGTGTACCGCGATCAGTCGCCCGTCTTCGTGGATGCACACCAGATCAGCGGTGGTCTCCACGTCCAGGATGCGCCGGCGGGTGCTATCGGGCACGCTGTAGTAGTTGCCTGCGACACTGACACAGCCCTCGCTGCTGACGCGCCGCTCCTGGCGCAGGACCGCATCGAAGCTACCGGCCGGCATCGGCTGAAGGCTCGGGCGTACCTCCTGGAAGTGCTCCTGCACCACGCGCTGGGTGCCGCTATGCACCCGCACGTTGGCCACGGTGTCGAGCCACTGACGCAACTGCCGGTTCATGTCCTGCAGGTCCACGAACGAACGGGCCATGAAGAAGTTGGCGCGGATGTAGCGAAACGGGCGTTCCACCTGGCTCTTGGTGTTGGCCCGATAGGGTTGGCAGGCTCGGGCAGCGAAGCCGTAGTGCGCCCCACAAGCGAGCAGCTTGGCGTTGTAGATGATGGCCTTCTCCGCCTCGGGCTCGCCCAGGACGGCGGTCTTCATGCGGTCCTACAGGATCTCGCGCGGTGCGCCGCCGCAGTGTTCGAAGACCTGCATGTGGCAGCGCAGCACCGTGGGCAGATCCTGGTGCATCACAAACTGGGCCCACAGGTAGCGGCTGTGGCCCAGCACCATGGAAAAGAGCCAGACCTTGCGTTCGATGGACTCGCCGGCAAAACGCACCTTGAACTCGGCAAAGTCCACCTGGACCTGCTGGCCGGCACGCGTCTCAAAGCGAACATCGAAGGCGCGTACGGGCGCCGGCCGGATCTGGCGCACGAAGTCGTGCAGGATGGTCTTGCCGCCCTGGTAGCCCAGCGCCCGAATCTCGCGCAGCAGCCGCAAGCCGGTCAGTTCTGGCCAGGATTGAGCGCGCTCCAGCAGGTAGCCTTGGAAATCGTCAAGCGCGCCCGCGCGGGCTGCTCTGGGCTTGTACCTGGGAATGGCCAGTCCTTGCTGGATGTACTTGCGAATGGTCTTGCGGTCGTGCCCGGTTCGTTGGGCAATCACGGAGATCGGCAATCCCTGTCGATGCAACTCCAGAATCATCATCAGTCCCTTCAGATTGACCACCTGGCCTCCAGCTCCACAAAGATCGGGGGCCAATGGTCGGTCAGGTGAGTGAACAAGCAGCGGGCCTCGGCCCGCTGCTTGTTCACGCTTCAAACTGGGGAAAATTCAACCGGCCAATATGGGGAGTATTCATTCGGCGGTGACAGGCAGCCCAGCGCGTCGGGGCGGCTCCAGTCCCCTCGCGCGAACTGCCGCGCCTCCAGGCGCTGCACGTTCTTGGTCTGACGCAGCCGCAGCAGGTAGGGCGGGCCTCGTTCTTCCAGCGTCAGCAGGATGCCCTCGTTGCCATAGCCGGAGTCACCGCGTACCGGCGCCACCTTGGCGTGCCCGCTGGTGTGCCGCTTGCCCGATTTCACCTGCACGTCCAGCACCAGGCGCAGGTTGGCCACCAGGAAGGTGTGCAGCACTTGGCAGGGCCGCATGGGCTTGTTCGGGTTGTCGCCGATCTCGGTGCCCTCCGGGCGCCCGTACAGCGGCTTGATGCTGGCGTCGATGCCCAGCACCCAGGGCCGCTCCAGCGTCTCGCGTACCGAATGCATCAGCGCCGGGCTCAGCCAAGCTTCGCCGCTGGCTTCGTCGATGCGCTGCAGGGCTCAGCGCAGCGCGTCCTCGCTGATCAACTTGTTCGTCCCGGTCGCCTGTACGGCCACCGCGTGGCCGCGCAGCGCGGTGATATGCGCATAGCACTTGTGTCCGGCCAGGATTGCCAGCACCAGCGCGCCCAGTAAGTCGCGCTTGCCTGGCGCGTTGCCATTTGCGTATACCAGCGGGCAGGCATCGACCCAGTGATCGAACACGCCTGCGTTGGCCAGGAACTCGGCTAAGAACACCAGCTGCCCGTTGGGCGTGGCCGCCGCGCCTTTGTCCCAGCGCACGTGCATGCCCCCGCCCAGCGTGTCCACCACCATGCTCTTCGCCGCCACCCACGGCCGCCGATGCGACCCGCTTTCGATTGCGTCTTACTTCAACTGCCGGATTGAGGTTCCCGAGCGATGGATGTCTCCGGATGGGTCACACAGGCCGGGTTGCCTCCCAAACGACTGTCATGCCGAATGCACATCGTCTGATGGGGTGATGCATCCGTGTTGAAGCGTCCGACGAGCGATCGTCCAAGACGCATACCGACACGGGCGGCAATGACTTTCAAGGCGTTGGGATTCGATGGGCCTGCGTTCGGTATTGCGGGGAAACGGGGGCCCGCCAGTGCCAACCGGTTCAAATGCCAGTGTGGTGAGCGACGTGCTGATCGCCTGCCTTCAGGCGGTGCTGTGGTGGACCGACGAGGTCACAGGACGAAAGCGCGACATCGGACGGTGGCACCGTGGCCCCGGCGCACGGTTACCGCGCATGCAAGTGCGTAGTGCCGAAGTCCGAGCGGTAGCACGGATCTTGGCTGCAAGCCCTTTAGGGACCGGACAACGATACCGAATCAGATGGCATCGGGCACAACGGCCGTCACTTCGATTTCGACCCTTGCGCGTTCTTCCATCAGCGCGGCGACTTCCACGCAGGTCATCGCAGGAAAATTGCGCCCCATCACCTCGCGATAGGCCTTGCCAAGTTCCGGCAGGCGCTCCAGGTATTCCGCGCGGCTGGTGATGTACCAGGTCATGCGCACCATGTGCTCGGGTCCGGCGCCGGCCTCTGCCAGCACCGCATGCACGTTGCGCAGGGTCTGCCCGGTCTGTTCGATGAAATCGTCGGTCTCGAACTGTTGCTGTGCGTTCCAGCCGATCTGGCCGCCCACAAACACCAGCGTGCCGCGTGCGGCGACGCCGTTGGCGTAGCCTTTGGGTGTGGCCCAGCCGGGCGGTTGCAGGATTTTCATGGATTCCTCAGCTTGAAACGTTGCAGCTTGCCGGTCTGGGTGCGGGGCATCTTGTCGACAAAGACAATGGCGCGCGGGTACTTGTAGGGTGCCACGGTCTGCTTGACGAAGTCCTGCAGGGCCTTGACCATGGCTTCGTCCCCTGGATATCCGGGGCGCAGCACCACATAGGCCTTGACGATCTGGCCGCGCTCTTCGTCGGGCCAGCCGATCACACCGCATTCTGCCACCGCCGGGTGCAGCATCAACGCGTCCTCCACCTCGGGGCTGGCAATGTTGTATCCGGCCGAGATGATCATGTCGTCGGTGCGGGCGTGGAAATGGAAGTAGCCCTCCGCGTCGCGCAGGTAGGCATCACCGGTGTAGTTCCAACCATTACGAACGTAGGTTCTCTGACGTTCGTCAGCCAGGTAGCGGCAGCCGGTGGGCCCCTTGACCCGCAGTTTGCCCACGACGCCAGGTGGGCAGGGCTGGTCGTGCTCGTCGACCACCTCGGCACGGTAGCCAGGCACGGCAATGCCGGTGGCGCCGGGTCGGGCGTTGCTTTCGTCGTGCGAGATGAAGATGTGCAGCATTTCGGTGGCTCCGATGCCGTCAATCAGTTCGATGCCGGTGGCTTCTTTCCACAGCGCGCGGGTCGATGAGGGAAGGGCCTCACCGGCCGACACACACTTGCGCAGCGGGGTGCGTCGCAGCTCCACGCCGCGTGCGGCCAGCGTGCGATACGAGGTGGGTGCGGTGAATAGCACGGTGGCATGGAACTCTTTGATGCCGTCGAGCAACTGCGGCGGCCCGGCCTTTTCCAGCAGCACCGTCGAGGCGCCCACAGCCATCGGGAACAAAAGCAGACCACCGAGGCCGAAAGTGAAGGCCAGGGGAGGGCTTCCGATGAACACATCGTCGGGCGCGGGACGCAGCATGTGGGGTGGCCAGCAGCGGCAGATGGCCATCACGTCGCGGTGGAAGTGCATGGTGGCCTTGGGAATGCCGGTGGTGCCCGAGGTGAAGCCCAGGATGCACGTGTCGTCGGCGGCGGTACCAACCGTGGCGAACGGGTGCGGGTATCGCTCCATCGAGCGCTCCAGGCTGTCGGGGCCTTGGTAGTTGAAGTGCCGAATCTGCCGCAGGGTGGGGCTGTCCATTGCCGCCTCATGCAATTCATCGGCCAGGTTCGCGTCGCACAGTGCGTGCGTCGTCTGCGCGATGTCGAGGATGGCCTTGAGCTCCTTGGCTCTCAACAGCGGCATGGTCGCCACGGCGATTGCGCCGGCCTTGATCACCGCAAACCAGCACGCTGCCAGCATGGGGTTGTTGGGTGCACGCAGCAGCACGCGGTTGCCGGGCACCAGCCCCATCTCGTGTACCAGGACATGGGCGATGCGATCGGCTTTGTCCAACAGGTCGCGGTAGGTCCAGGTCAGACCGGGCGCGCGGATGCACACACGGTCGCCGCGGCCCTCGGCGACGTGACTGTCCAACAGTTCGGCGGCGCAGTTGAGTTGGGCCGGAAAGTTCAGTTCGGGAAGTTCGAACAGGAATTCGGGCTGCTGGTCGGTGGGAGGCAAGCGGTCTCGCGCGAAAGTGTCCACATGGGCGCTGGGCATCGATTTACTCCTTGGGTGAAGCGTCGCGCAACAATTCGCGCGCGATGATGAGCAACTGCACTTCGGTGGCGCCTTCGTAAATTCGAAGCGAGCGGATCTCGCGGTACAGGCTTTCCACCATCTGGCCCTGGGTGACCCCCAGGCCGCCGAAAAGTTGCACCGCGCTGTCGATCACTTGTTGCGCGCCCTCGGTGGCGACCATCTTGGCCATGGCCGCTTCGCGGGTGACGTTGCGCCCCTGGTCGCGCTGCCAGGCGGCGCGGTACACCAGAAGCGCCGAGCTGTCGATGGTGGTGGCCATCTGCGCGAGCTTGGCCTGGGTGAGCTGGAAGTCGGCCAGCAGGCCCTTGAACATCCTGCGTGTGGTGGCGCGCGCCAGACCCTCATCGAGTGCTCGGCGGGCAAAGCCCAGCGCAGCGGCGGCCACCGATGTGCGGAACACGTCGAGCGTGCGCATGGCCACTTTGAAACCCTCGCCAGCGGCGCCCACGCGCTGAGAGACGGGGATGCGGCAGTTCGTGAAGCGAAGCCGCGCCAGCGGGTGGGGAGCGATCACGTCGATGCGCTCCGCAATCTCGAAACCGGGCGTGCCCGCCTCGACGATGAAGGCCGAAATACCCCGCGCGCCGGAGGCTTCACCGGTACGCGCGAAGACCACGTAGAAATCCGCGATGCCGCCATTGCTGATCCAGGTCTTTTCGCCATCGAGGATGTAATCCCCGCCGTCGGCGCGCGCGGCACAGCTCATGGCCGCCACGTCGGAGCCGGCATTCGGCTCTGAAAGCGCGAAGGCCGCGATGGCTTCGCCGCGGGCCACGCGCGGCAAGTAGCGCGCCTTCTGTGTCGGCGTGCCGTCCAGGCTGATGGCCCCCGATCCCAGGCCTTGCATGGCAAAGGCGAAATCGGCCAGCCCCGAATGGCGGCCCAGGGTTTCGCGGACCAGGCAAATCGCGCGCGTGTCGATGGTGTCGGCCGCGCCGCCATGCTCGCGTCCACCGACGGCGTGCCTGAGCCACCCGCCGGCCCCCAGCTGGCGAACCAATTCGCGGCATTCGGCATCCACGTCCGGCCCGTGCCCGTGGGCCAGGTGCTCGGTGGCCCAGGCATCGAGCGCGCGTGCAAGCTCACCGTGGCGGAATTCGAAGAAAGGCCATTCGAGGTAGTTGGAGTCTGCCATGTCAGTTTCCCTCGAAGACGGGCTTTTGCTTGGCCACGAAGGCGTGGTAGGCGCGCTTGAAATCCTCGGTCAGCATGCAAAGGGCTTGCGCCTGTGCCTCGGCTTCGATGGCCTGCTCGACCGTCATGGCCCATTCCTGGTGCAACATGGTCTTGGTGATGCCGTTGGCGAAGGTGGGGCCCTCGACGATCTGCTGGGCCACGGCTTGGGCCTGCCCAAGCACATCCTCCGGCGCGGCCAGACGGTTGAAGAAGCCCCAGCGCTCGCCCTCCTCGCCGGTCATCGAGCGGCCGGTGTAGAGAAGCTCGCTGGCTCGACCCTGGCCGATCAGGCGCGGCAGGATGGCGCAGGCACCCATGTCGCAGCCGGCCAGACCGACACGGTTGAACAGGAAGGCGGTCTTGCAGCGCGCGGTGCCCAGGCGAAGGTCGCTGGCCATGGCGATGATGGCGCCGGCCCCGGCGCACACACCATCGACCGCGGCGACGATGGGCTGCGGACAACCGCGCATGGCGTTGACCAGGTCGCCGGTCATGCGGGTGAACATCAGCAACTCGGGGGCGGTCAGGCGCACCAGTGGGCCAATGATGTCATGCACGTCGCCGCCGGAGCAGAAATTTCCGCCCGCACCGGTGATCACCACCGCATGGATGTCAGTGGCGTACTTGAGTTGGCGAAACAAGTCGCGCAGTTCGGCGTAGCTGTCAAAGGTGATGGGGTTTTTGCGCTCGGGACGGGTGAGTGTGATGGTGGCCACCGTGCCCTGCACCTGCCACACAAAGTGCTGGGCGGCGTAGTTGGCGAGCTGGCGGTGGTTACCGGCGACGAGTGCGGGATCGACACGTTCGTTCATGGACTGTCCTTGGGCTTCTTGGAATTGCGGGAGGCTTTGGGATGGGCTCCGGCCTTGCGGAGCGCCTTCGCGGGGCGCTCGCCCAGCGTGTCGGTCTCCCGATGGGCCAGATGCACACGCAGGCGGCCCAGCATTTCGTACAGCGTGTCCTTGTACGCCGGCTCAAAGCCGGCCATCAGCTCGATCAGCCAGCGTTCATGCTCGTCGGCCATGCGCAGGAAGTGCTTGCGACCGGCTGCGGTGAGCTTGACGATCGACGAACGCCGATCCAGCGGGTCCGGGCAACGCTGGACATATCCTTCCGCCACCAACTGGTCGGTCAAGCCGGTGACGTTGCCGCCGGTGACCATGAGATAGCGAGACAGCGCGTTCATGCGCAGCCCCTCGGGGTGACGCTCGAGCTGCGCCAGGTAGTCAAAGCGTGGCAGCGTGGTGGCGAAACGCTGGCGCAGGCGCGAGCGCACCTCCTGCTCGATTTGCGTGCTGCAGGCGAGCAGGCGCAGCCAGAGCTTGACGGCGCCATGGTCGCCAACCTGCACGCGCGCCTCGCGACCGATCGACTCGTCGCCCAGCACATGAACCAACTTGAAGTCGCGTGGGTTGCTCACATGACCTCCCCGCCCGAGACCGAGATGGACTGGCCGTGGACCGAGGCGGCGCACGCCCCACAGAGCCAGGCCACGGCTTCGGCTACCTCCTTGGGCTGCACGAGGCGCACCTGGGGGTTGGAGCGTGCGAACTCGCCACGCGCCTCCTCGGCGCTGCGGTCGGGCTTGGCCATCACGTTGTCCAGGCCTTGCCGCAGCAGGTCGGTCTCGGTGTATCCGGGGCACACGGCGTTGACGATGCGGCCCCCGTTCGCACCCAACATGCCAGGCAACGCGGCGCGCGTGACCAGGAAAGTGCCGGTGAGGTTGACTGCCAGCAACTGCTGCCTCAGTGCGTCGCTGGTGCGCGTGAAAGGGGCGCTGGCTGCCTGACCGGCGTTGTTCACCAGCACATGCACCGGTCCGGCGGTGGCAGTGGTCTCCGCCAGGGCGTGCGCTACCGATTCGGCGTCCGCCACGTCGCAGGCCACAGCCTGGGCACCTGGACCCAACTCCGCGGCCAGGGCCTTCAGCGGCGCATGTTGGCGCCCCAGCAGGGTCAAGCGCGCGCCATTGGCGGCCAGGCGCCGTGCAATCGCTGCACCGATGCCGCGACCAGCGCCGGTGACGAGGGCATGGCGCCCGGAATGCGTGCCTGCCATGATCCTCAGGCCTCGATGTTCGGGCCGCTGGCCTTGAGCGCGGCGGCCAGCACGGCAGCGGCCTGGGCTGCCTTGTCGCGCGCGAAGTTGGCTTCCATCTGTGCCTTGGCGCTGCGGTACTGTTTGGGCCAGTTGATCTCGGTGAAACCGATCTTGGCCGCTTCAGTCAGCGTCCACGCCGGGTTTGCCAGGTGCGGGCGTGCCACGGCGCAAAGATCGGCGCGGCCGGCGGCGATGATGGAGTTCACATGATCGGCCTCGCTGATGGCGCCCACAGCCATGGTGGCGATTCCGGCTTCCTGGCGGACGCGATCGGCGAAAGGCGTCTGGAACATGCGGCCGAAGGTGATCTTCTCCTTCTTGCTGACCTGACCCGATGAGCAGTCGATCAGGTCAGCGCCAGCGGCCTTGAATGCTTTGCCGATCTGCACCGCATCGCTGGGCGTGATGCCACCTTCCACCCAGTCGCTGGCCGAGATTCGAACGCTCATGGGCAGGTGCCCGGGCCAGGCCGCTCGCATCGCCTTGAATACCTCCAGCGGGTAGCGCAGGCGATTCTCCAGTGAGCCGCCGTACTCGTCGGTTCGCTGGTTCACCAGGGGCGAGATGAAACCCGAGAACAAATAGCCATGGGCGCAGTGGAATTCGAGCCAGTCGAAGCCGCAGTCGGCGGCACGCTTGGTGGCGGCCACGAATTCGGCTTTGACGCGGTCCATGTCCTGGCGGGTCATGGCGCGCGCGGTTTGGCTCACACCCTCCAAATACTGTTGCTCGCTGGCGGCGATGATCTCCCAGTTGTCCGAGCCCAGCGGCTTGTCGATTCCCGCGCCGACCCAGGGCTCGTTGGTGGAGGCTTTGCCGCCGGCATGACCGAGCTGGAGGGCCAGCTTGGCATCGGAGTTGGCGCGAACCCAGTCCACGATCTTCTTGAAGGCCGCGCTTTGGGCGTCGTTCCACAGTCCGGGGCATCCTGGGGTAATGCGACCGTCAGGGCTGGGAGCGGTCATTTCGACGAACACCATGGCAGCTCCGCCCAGCGCACGCGCGCCCAGATGCACCAGGTGATAGTCGCCCGGCACGCCATCGACCGCCGAGTATTGCGCCATCGGTGATACCACCACCCGGTTCTTGAGCGTCAGGCTGCGCAGCTGGTAGGGGGTGAACATCGGCGGCACCGGCGGGAGCTCGGGCTGGCGCGTCATGGGCGTGCGTGAAGCCAGCCAGCGCTCGTAGCCTTCGAGCCATGCCTTGTCGCGCAGGCGCAGGTTCTCGTGGCTGATGCGCTGGCTGCGGGTCAGCATGGAATACATGAACTGCTCGGGTTCCAGTTGGTCGCAGTAGCGCTCGCCGCAGACCTCGAACCACTCCATCGCGTTCCAAGCGGCGTTCTGCAGGCGCAGGGTCTCCACGCTGCGCAGCGACTGGTAGGTGTCGAGCACCTCGCTCAGCTTTTCAGGGGCGTCGCCCAGCAGCTTGAACTGGCGCACCAGCTCGATGGCATCTTCGAAAGCCAGCTTGGTGCCCGATCCGATGGCGAAGTGCGCGGTGTGCACTGCATCGCCCATCAGCACCACATGGCTGCCGTGCCTGTTTTTCAACCACCACTGGTCGCACACCACGCGCTGGAAGTTCAGCCATGCGGAGCCGCGCAGGTGGCGCGCGTTGGTCATCAGCTTCTCGCCCTTCAGGTTCTCCGCAAAAAGCGATTCGCAGAAGTCGATGCTCTGCTGCTGGTCGGCAGTGTCCAGACCGTGTGCCAGCCACACATGTTCGGGACATTCGACGATGAAGGTGGTGGTCTTGTCGTCGAACTTGTAGATGTGGGCCTGGAACCAGCCATGCTCGGTCTTTCGGAAATCGAAGGTGAAGGCATCGTAGAGCTTGTGGGTTCCCAGCCAGATGTAGCGATTGGGACGCACCACGATGTCGGGCTTGAACACGTTCTCGTACTTCGTGCGCACCTTGGAGTTGATCCCGTCGCTGGCGATGACGAGGTCGGCGTCGGGGTAGTCCTCGTCGGAATCCGCGTCCTGCTCGAACACCAGCTTCACGTTCAGCTGCTCGCAACGCGCTTGCAGAATGTTGAGCAGCTTCTTCCGGCCGATGCCCACGAAGCCGTGGCCGCCCGATCGGATGGTTCGGCCCTTGAACAGAAGCTCGATATCGTCCCAGTGATTGAAGGCTTGCTGGATCTCATTGGCCGTCACGTCGTCCCACTGGCGCATGTTGTCCATGGTGGCATCGGAGAACACGACGCCCCAGCCGAAGGTGTCATAAGGCTTGTTGCGCTCGACCACGGTGATGTCATGGGCCGGATTGAGCTTCTTCATCAGCAAGCCGAAATACAGGCCGGCGGGGCCGCCGCCGATGCAGACGATCTTCATGGGCATTCCTCGTGTGAATATTTCAGTCAGAAATAGTTTAGGTCTAAATGAAATGGGTCTGAAGAGGGAAAACCCGAATCCCGATCGCATATGCGGGCACAATCGGACCGACACGTCTTCCGGAGCGATCAGATGCTGTACAAATTCAAGTCGCGGGTCACGGGCGATCTCATCATGCTGGAGCCCAACGGGCGCCGGGTGCTGGAGATCCTGGGCAAAGATCCCGGTGCGCCCGGCATCATTGAAGCGGTGGATGCGCCAGTGGCCATCCAGGCGCTGGAAACGGCCGTCGCCGAGGAGGAGGCCCGACAGAAGGCCGCCATCGATGAAGCACGCGCACGGGGCGAGCCCGAGCCGCGGTTCGAAGGCGTCTCACTGCGCCAGCGCGTGGTCCCGTTGGTGGAGATGCTGCGCCGCTGCGAGAAGGCCGGGAAAGAGATGGTCTGGGGCGTGTGACCGCCACGGTGCCGCAGGCGCCGCAGCCGGTTCGCGCGCCTGCCGGGTGGTTCGATCAGTCGACTTTGGCGCCCGAGGCCTTCACCACGCCGGCCCATTTGATGTGTTCGGCGTCGATCATCCTTGCGAATTCCTGCGGCGTGTTGCCACCGGGAATCGCACCCTGGGCCAGCAGTTTTTCCTTGACGGCGGGCGAGGCGAGCGCCTTGGCGGTTTCCTGCTGGATGCGGGTGATGATGTCTGCCGGGGTGCCGGCGGGTGCCAGCAGCCCGAACCAGGAACTGGCGTCGAATCCCTTCAGGCCGGCGGCCTCGGCAATCGTCGGCAACTCCGGCACAGCCGCCGAGCGCTCGGCGCTGGTCACCGCAAAGGCTTTGAGCTTGCCCGCCTTGATCTGTGGCAGCGCCGAAGGCAGGTTGTCGAACATCACGTCCGTGTTGCCCGCGACGAGGTCCAGCAGGGCCGGCCCGGAGCCGCGGTAGGGGATGTGGGTCATGAAGATGCCGGTGCGCGACTTGAAGAGTTCGCCAGCGAGATGGATCGAGGTGCCGTTGCCGCTGGACGCCATGCTGAGTTTGCCTGGGTTGGCCTTGGCGTATTTGATGAAGTCCGCCACGGTGTTGATGCCCAGGGCCCGGGCCTTGTCGGCATTCATCACCATCACGTTGGGCACGCCGGCCACCAGGGTGATGGGCGCGAAATCCTTCTGCGGGTCGTAGGGCAGCTTGGCGTACAGCGCCTTGTTGATGCCGTGCGTGCCCACCGTGCCCATCAGCAGGGTGTAGCCGTCGGCGGGCGATCTGGCGACGGCTTCCGCGCCGACGTTGCCACCGGCACCCGCCCGGTTCTCCACGATGAACGATTGACCGAAAGCGCGCGACAGCTCCGGCGCCATCGCGCGGGCCAGGATGTCGGTGGTGCCGCCGGGCGCGAACGGCACGACGATCTTCACCGGCTTGCTGGGCCAGGCAGCCTGCGCGAAGGCGTTGCCTGTCATCAGGAACACGGCAGCGGTTGCGGTGGCGGCGAAGAGCGTGCGGCGCACGCGGCGATCGATGGGCGTCATAAACGATCCTTCAGGCGGGGACGACACGCAGGTGCACGGCACGTAGGGTTGCTGGCAGCCACCAGTCTAAGGCCATCGCGGTGCAATGAAACAAAAAAAGCTGCCGGATCCGAGATCCGGCAGCCTGCTACGGAGGGCGCCGATCGTTTGGGCTCAGTCGGCGTACACCCCGGCGGCCTTGATGATCGGGCTCCATTTGGCGATCTCGGCGGCCACGAATTTCTTGTGTTCCGCCGGCTCCACGCGCTTGTCCACGACGACCACGGCACCCAGGCCTTCCTGCTTCTTGATGAACTCGGGATCCTTGAGCGCGGCCTTCAAGGCAGCATTGATCTTGGCCTGTACCTCTGGCGGCGTTGCCTTCGGGGCGTACAGGCCATGCCAGATCGTGATCTGGAAGTTTTTCAGGCCGGCTTCGTCCAGCGTCGGCAGGTCCTTCAATGCGGGTGTCGTCAGCCGTTTGGCCGTGGTCACCCCAAAGGCCTTGACCTTCTTGCCTTCGATCTGGCTCGTGGTGTTCGTGGTCTGGTCGCACATCAGGTCGATCTGGCCGCCGATCAGGTCGGTCATCGCCGACGCGGTGCCCTTGTAGGGCACCGTGGTCATGTCCACCTGCACCGCGCTCTGGAACAGCAGGCCGCACAGGTGCGACGCCGAGCCCACGCCGGCGTTGCCGAGGTTGATCTTGCCCTTGTTCTGGGTGATCCAGGTCGACAGTTCCTTGAAGTTGGCTGCGGGCAGCGTGGACCGACCGACCAGCGTCATCGGCACGTCGTTGATCATGCCGAGGTACTCAAAATCGGTTTCGACCTTGAATGGCAGGTTGCGCACCAGCGTGGGCATGGTCGCCATGCCGATGTGGTTCAGCAGCAGGGTGTGGCCATCCGGCGCCGCCTTGGCTACCTTGTTGGAGCCGATCGAGCTGCCGGCACCGGCCGCGTTGTCCACGACCACAGTCGCGCCCAGCGGCTTGCGCAGCGCTTCGGCCAGGTCGCGCGCAACGCGGTCGGTCGGGCCGCCAGCCGCGAAGGGCACGACGATCGTGACGGGCTTGTCCTTGATCGGGAAGTCGGCGGCAAACGCGCCGCTGCTGGCCAGAACGGCGGCCATCACGACGCCAAGGGTTTTGAGGGCTTTCATGGGGGTGTCTCCGGAAAACGAATGGAAGTGTGAGGCTGATCCTAGCGATCCAGCGCCATCCGCACATCCTGAAAACTACGTAGACGGGCAGCCCCCAATCCTGGTCCTGGCGCCGGGGGCGACTGCCGGCCACGCCCGCCGGGCCTTCGCTACTGGTAGCTGCGCGCGTCCTCGATCACCTTGCCGTCGTTGGGCAGGCTGCCCGGCAGAAACACCTCGACATCGCCGCGCAGCTTGGTGACCTCACGGATAGCCTCTCCGACGCGCGCGTGCAGTCCTTCCGGCGCGGAGCAAGCGGTTTCGACCTTGAGCGTCATCTGGTCGTTGGCCATTTCGCCGGTGACGACCAGGCGCGCTTTGACGATGTCGGGGAAGCGCTTGACGATCTCGGCCACCTGCCCGGGGTGCACGAACATGCCCCGGATCTTGGTGGTCTGGTCGGCGCGCCCCATCCAGCCCTTGATGCGGGGCGCGGTGCGCCCGGTCGGGCAGGCGCCCGACAGGATTGCCGAGAGGTCGCCGGTGCCGAATCGGATCAGCGGGTAATCGGGGTTCAGCACCGTCACCACCACCTCGCCCACCTCGCCGTCGGGGACCGGGTCGCCGGTGCCGGGCCGCACGATCTCGACGATGATGTTCTCGTCCAGCAACAGGCCCTCACGGGCCTCGGTTTCGTAGGCGATGAGTCCGACATCCGCCGTGGCATAGCATTGGTAGGCGGTGATGCCGCGCTCGGCCAGCCAGTCCCGCAACGAGGGGGGGAATGCCTCACCGGATACCAGCGCCTTGGTGATCGGCAGCTTCATGCCGGCGTCCTGGGCCTTTTCCACCAGGATTTTCAAGAAGCTCGGCGTGCCCGCATAGGCTTGGGGTTTCAGGTCAGCGATGGCCGCCAGCTGTTGTTCGGTGTTGCCCACCCCGCCCGGGATGACCGTGCAGCCCAGCGCCTGCGCGCCGCTTTCCATGATCCAGGCGCCCGGTGTCAGGTGGTAGCTGAAACAGTTGTGCACCAGGTCGCCTTCCCGAAAGCCGGCCGCTGCCATGGCTCGAGCGCAGCGCCAGTAGTCGGTGGCGTTGCCTTCGGGCTCATAGATCGGCCCGGGCGACTGGTACACCCGGCGTGCGCCTCGGTTGCGCAACAGGCCGTTCCAGCCGATGGTGGCAAAGCCGCCGAACGGGTCGCTGCCTGCGGCGCGGGACGCCTTCTGGCGATCGAGCAGTTCGTACTTGCGCGTCACGGGCAAGCGCGCCAGCGCGGCGCGATCTGTGACGGCGGCCGCATCGACGCCGTCCAGCAGCGCGGCAAGAGCCGACGCATGGCGCTGGGCGTGGGCGATCTGCGCTGGAAGGGCGCCGAACAACGCGGCTTCACGCGCCTCAGGGGCGCGGATTTCAAGGTCGTCGTGGTGATAGCTCATGGTGGAACGCTTGCGCACCTCCGGCAAGGGTTGAAACGGAATGGGAAAACAGAACCGGGCTGTCAGGCCAGCCAGCGCTTGCGCCGCTTGTAGCTCTTGACGTCCTTGAAGCTCTTGCGCTCGCCGCCGCCCATGCCAAGGTAGAACTCCTTGACGTCTTCGTTGCTGGCCAGGTCGGCGGCCGCGCCGTCCATCACGATGCGGCCGGACTCCATGATGTAGCCGTAGTCGGCGTACTTGAGCGCCATGTTGGTGTTCTGTTCCGCCAGCAGGAAGGTGACCTTTTCCTTGGTGTTCAGGTCCTTCACGATGTTGAACACCTCTTCGACGATCTGCGGCGCCAGGCCCATGGAGGGCTCGTCCAGCAGCACCATGTTGGGATTGGCCATGATGGCGCGACCGATCGCGCACATCTGCTGCTCTCCGCCCGAGGTGTAGGCGGCCTGCGAGGTGCGGCGCGTCTTCAAGCGAGGGAAATAGTTGTAGACCTTTTCCAGGTTGCGCGCCACTTCGGCCTTGTCCTTGCGGGTGTAGGAGCCGGTCAGCAGGTTTTCTTCGATCGTCAGGTGGGCAAAGCAGTGCCTGCCTTCCATAACCTGCACCACGCCACGTTGCACCAGGTCGGCCGGCGAGAGGTTCTCGATTCGTTCGCCGCGCAGCTCGATCGAGCCTTTGGTGACCTCGCCGCGCTCGCCCTTGAGCAGGTTGGAGACCGCCCGCAGCGTGGTGGTCTTGCCCGCGCCATTGCCGCCCAGAATGGCCACGATGCCACCTTCGGGCACCTGAAGGGAGACGCCCTTCAGCACAAGAATGACGTGGTTGTAGATGACCTCGATGCCATTGACGTTCAGAACGATATTTCTCGCATCACTCATGGTGGTAGTTCCATTCAAGCCAAATGAAAGGGCCGGTACCCGGGCCTTTCATTTGGTGGCCCTTGGGGCCACGAGCCCCCTGCACGGGCAGGAGGCGGGGGACATGATCAGGACTGGCAATCCGCCGGGGTGCGCGGCGTCAGCTTCTTGTCGGCGGCGTATTTGGCTGCGGTGGACTTCACCAGCGGCTTCAGGATCTGCTCGTCGGCCTGCAGCCAGTCAGAGCTGAAGTTCCACTTCTTGCCGTCCCAGGTGTGCACGCGGGCCCAGTTGGAACCCATGTGGTCGACGCAGGAGGTGCTGATCGGGCGCATCACGCCGGCAAAGCCCAGGGCGTCGAGCTTCTTCTGGTCGAGAGACAGGTTTTCGTAGCCCCAACGCGCCTGCTCGCCACTGACCCATTTGCCCTTGCCATAGCGTTCCTGCGCGGTGCGCACGCCTTCGACGGCCAGCATGGCGCTCATGACGCCACGCATGTACAGCACCGAACCCACTTCATCCTTCGGACCGGTGCCTTGGCCCTTGTCATGCACCTTGGCCAGAATTTCCTTGACGACGGCCGAGTTGGGTTCGGCGCCATGTTGCATGGTGACGGCGTTGTAGCCCTTGGCGCCTTCGCCGACGTCCTTCACATCGGGTTCCGCACCCGACCACCACACGCCGTACATCTTCTCGCGGGGGTAGCCGGTGGCTTGCGCCTCCTTGAGTGCCGTGGAGTTCATCACGCCCCAGCCCCACAGGAAGACATAGTCCGGGCGCGACTGGCGAACCTGCAGCCAGGTGGCCTTCTGATCGACACCAGGGGCGGTCACGGGCAACAACTGGAGTTCGAAGCCAAGTTGTTTGGCGCGCTCCTGCAGCAGCGGGATCGGCTCCTTGCCGTAGGGGCTGTCGTGGTACACGAGCGCGACCTTCTTGCCCTTGAGCTTGTCAAGTCCGCCTTCCTTCTTGCCGATGGTCTGTACCAGGGCGTCAGCGGCCAGCCAGTAGGTGCCGGCGAGCGGGAAGTTCCATTTGAACACCGTGCCATCCTGGCTCTCGCTGCGGCCATAGCCAGCCGTGATCAACGGGATCTTGTCGCCGGGCGCCTTTTCGGTGAGCGCAAAGGTGATGCCAGTGGACAGCGGCTGGAACACGGTGGCTCCGCCGTATTTTCCTTTGAGACGTTCGTAACATTCCACGCCGCGCGCCGTGTCATAGCCAGTCTCGCACTCTTCGTAGACGATCTTCACGCCGTTGATGCCACCGCGCGCATTGACGAGCTTGAGGTAGTCGGAGTAGCCGTTGGCCCAAGGCACGCCATTGGGGGCGTAGGGGCCGGTGCGGTAGGGCAGGCCAGGGAAGAACTGCTCCTTGGCCTGTGCGAATGCTGTGACGCCAACCGCGGCGAGGCAGGTGGCCAGAGCGATGGTACGAAGTTTCATAACGTCTCCTGATGTTGAGGCACGGTTGGAAGTGCCGGGGTTGCTGGCGAGAAAAAAGATGTCAGTGGGGGAACGGCCACAGGCGGAGCTTCTGCTTTCCGATGGACCACAGTTTGGCAAGACCGTGCGGCTCGACGATCAGGAACCAGACAATGAGCGCGCCGAAGATCATCAGTTCCGCGTGCGAGATGCCGGCAGTCGAGATGTCCAGGCCAAACAGGTTGCCGAGCACCGGCAAAGCCTGGTTCAACGCGATTGGCAGCACCACGATGAAAGCGGCGCCAAAGAAACTGCCCATGATCGAGCCCATGCCGCCGATGATCACCATGAACAGCATCTTGAACGACTGGTCCACCGAGAAGGCCGCAGGTTCCCAGGCACCGAGGTAGATGAATCCCCACAACGCGCCGGCCACACCGACGATAAATGAACTGACAGCAAAGGCGCTGAGTTTGGCGTACATGGGCCGGATGCCGATCACGGCGGCGGCCACATCCATGTCGCGGATGGCCATCCATTCCCGGCCGATGGCGCTTCGGACCAGGTTCTTCGCCAGCAGGGCGACCACCACCAGAATCGCGAGGCACAGAAGGTATTTGGAGACCGGGGTCTCGATCTCGAGGCCGAACACCTGCAGGTTGGACACGGATACCGAGCCGGAGGGTGAATCGTTGGTGAACCATTTGACCCGCAGGAACATCCAGTCTGCGAAGAACTGTGCGGCCAGCGTGGCAACGGCCAGATACAGACCCTTGACCCGTAGGCTGGGCAACCCGAACAGGATGCCGAAGACGGTTGCGCACAAGCCCCCGAGGATCAGAGCCGGAATCAAGGGCATGCCTGGCACACGGACAAAGAAGTTGTAGGCGCCATAGGCACCGACCGCCATGAAGGCGCCCGAACCCAGCGAAATCTGGCCGCAGTATCCGACGAGGATGTTCACGCCGATCGCCGCGAGCGAGAAGATCAGAAACGGGATCAGGATGGCGCGGAACAGGTAGTCGCTCGCCAACATGGGCACAGCGATGAAGGCCAGGGCCAGAATCAGCCCGATGGCGATGCGGTCCTGCGAGATCGGGAAGATCTGCTGGTCGGCCCGGTACGTGGTCTTGAATTGGCCGTTTTCTCTGTAAAACATGATTTATCCGTTCGTCCTGAGCTTGTCGAAGGGCCTACACGCGGTCAATGATCTTTTCGCCGAACAGTCCTTGCGGACGGAACAGCAAGAACACAAGAGCCAGTACGTAGGCGAACCAGATCTCGATGCCCCCGCCGACGAACGGGCCGAGATACACCTCCGAGAGCTTCTCGCCGACGCCGATGATCAGGCCGCCGATGATGGCGCCAGGCACCGATGTCAGGCCCCCCAGGATCACCACTGGCAAGGCGCGCAGGGCAACAGTGGCCAGGGAGAACTGCACGCCCAGCTTGGAGCCCCAGATCATGCCGGCGACCAGTGCGGCGACCCCTGCCACGCACCAGACGATCACCCAGATGCGGTTGAGGGGAATCCCGATCGACTGTGCTGCCTGGTGGTCGTCGGCCACTGCGCGCAAGGCCCGTCCGGTGGCCGTCTTCTGGAAAAAGAGGGTCAGCAAGGTCACCAGCGCCGCGGCGATCACGGCGGCGATCATGTCTTCCTTGTTGATCAGGATGCCACCCTGGAACACCGACTCGAAAGCCATGATCGGCTCCTTCGGCATGCCCACGTCGATCTTGTAGATGTCGCTACCGAAGATGGTCTGGCCGAGGCCTTCCAGAAAATAGGTGATCCCCAGCGTGGCCATCAGCAAGGTGGCGCCTTCCTGATTGACCAGGTGGCGCAGCACCAGGCGTTCGATCAACCAGGCGACGACGAACATCACCGCGCCCGCCAGCACGAACGCCGCGATGTTGGCGACGATGGGGTTGTCCACTCCGGTCCATTTCGGAATCCACTCGGCAAACCGGGCCATTGCCAGGGCCGCGAACAGCACCATCGCGCCCTGCGCGAAATTGAAGACCCCGGAGGCCTTGAAGATCAGCACGAAGCCGAGGGCCACCAGCGAATACAGCATGCCGGCCATCAGGCCGCCGAGCAGGGTTTCAAGAAAAAATGCCATGGCTGTGTTCTCCTCAGTGGCTCGTGCCCAGATAGGCGCGAATCACATCTTCGTTGCTGCGCACTTCATCGGGGGTGCCGTCGCCGATCTTCTTGCCGTAGTCGAGCACCACCACGCGGTCGGAGATGTCCATCACCACGCCCATGTCGTGCTCGATCAGCACGATGGTCGTGCCGAATTCGTCGTTCACGTCGAGCACGAAACGGCTCATGTCCTGTTTCTCTTCCAGATTCATGCCGGCCATAGGCTCGTCGAGCAACAGCACCTGCGGCTCCATGGCCAGTGCGCGGCCCAGGTCAACGCGTTTTTGCAGGCCGTAGGGCAGCTGGCCGACCGGGGTCTTGCGGTACGCTTGGATTTCCAGGAAGTCGATGACGTGTTCCACGTACTCGCGGTGGCGGATTTCCTCGCGCTCGGCGGGGCCGATGCGCAAGGCCTGAAGAAGCAGGTTGCTGCGGATCTTCAGATTGCGGCCCGACATGATGTTGTCGATCACGCTCATGCCCTTGAACAGCGCCAGGTTCTGGAAGGTGCGGGCCACGCCCATTTCGGCCACCTGCCGGCTGTTCATGTGCGAAAAGGTCTTGCCGCGGAAGGTGATGCTGCCCTCGGACGGGGTGTAGACGCCGTTGATGCAGTTCAGCATCGAGCTCTTGCCGGCGCCGTTGGGGCCGATGATGGCGCGGATCTCATGCTCCTTCACGTTGAAGGAGATGTCGGTCAGGGCCTTCACGCCGCCGAACCGCAGGCTGATGTTCTTGACGTCGAGGATGACGTCACCGATCTTTTTCTTGCTCATGTTGCGTGCGTCCAGTGGGTATCAGGCGGCGGCCTTGACCGGCTTGAAGGTCTTGGCGTCCATGATCTTCAGCGTGGCGCTCACGCTGCCGGTGCGCCCGTCTTCGAACTTCACCACCGTCTCGATGAACTGTTCGGTCTTGCCGCCGTACAGGCCGTCGATCAGGGGCTGGTATTTCTCGGCGATGAAGCCGCGGCGGACCTTGTTGGTTCGGGTCAACTCGCCGTCGTCGGCATCCAGTTCTTTGTGCAGCACCAGAAAGCGGCTGATCTGGCTGCCGGCCAGCAGCGCGTCTTCGGCCAGGTCGGCATTGACCTTTTCGACGCACTCCTTGATCAGTTGGTACACCTCGGGTTTCTGGGCCAGGTCGGTGTAGCCTGCATAGGGCAGGTTCTGGCGCTCGGCCCAGTTGCCCACGGCGTCGAAGTCGATGTTGATCATCACGCAGACCTTCTCGCGCTGGTCGCCGTAGGCCACCACCTCCTTGATGTGCGGGAAGAACTTGAGCTTGTTCTCCACATACTTGGGGGCGAACATTGCGCCGTCGTTGGCGCCGCCGTGGATGCGGCCCACGTCCTTGACGCGGTCGATGATCTTGAGGTGGCCGTGGCTGTCGATGAAGCCGGCGTCGCTGGTGTGGTACCAGCCGTCGGACGTCAGCACCTCCTCGGTGGCCTTGGGGTTCTTGTAGTACTCCTTGAGCAGGCCGGGTGACTTGACCAGGATCTCGCCGTTGTCGGCCACCTTGATCTCCACGCCCTTGCAGGGCACGCCCACGGTGTCGGCGCGTGCCTCGTTGTCGGGCTGCAGGCAGACGAACACGGCGGTCTCGGTGGAGCCGTAGAGCTGCTTGAGGTTGATGCCGATCGAGCGGTAGAAGCTGAACAGGTCGGGGCCAATGGCCTCGCCGGCGGTGTAGGCCACGCGCACGCGGTTCATGCCCAGGTTGTTGCGAAGCGGGCCGTACACCAGCAGGTTGCCCAGCCAGTACAGCAGCGCGTTGCCGCCGCCGATCGCCTTGCCGTCCATGCGGTCGGGGCCGACCTTCCTGGCCAGGTCCATGAAGTAGTGGAACATCTTGCGCTTGATCGATCCGGCGTCTTCCATGCGGATCATCACGCTGGTCAGCAGGCCCTCGAACACCCGTGGCGGGGCGAAGTAGTAGGTGGGGCCCACTTCCTTGAGGTCGATGTTGACCGTGCTGGCCGACTCGGGGCAGTTCACGGTGTAGCCACACACCAGCCACTGCGCGTAGCTGAAAATGTTCTGGCCGATCCAGGCCGGCGGCAGGTAGGCGAGCACATCCTCCTGGCTGCTCAGGCGATCGAATTCGGCGCCTGCACGAGCACGGTCGATCAGCGTGTTGTGGGTGTGAACCACGCCTTTGGGATTGCCGGTGGTGCCGGAGGTGAAGAACATCGCCGCCACGTCGCCGGCCTGGGCCTTCTCGACCTCTTCCTTGAAGAAATCGGGATGCTGCTGGGCAAAGGCCTTGCCCGCACCGATCAGTTCGTCCAGCCCGGCCAGGCCTTGCTCGTCGTAGTTGCGCAGGCCGCGCGGATCGTCGAAGAAGATGTGCGACAGCTGCGGGCAGCTTTCGCGAATCTCCAGCATCTTGTCGACCTGCTCCTGGTCTTCCACCAGGGCAAAGCGCACCTCCGCGTTGTTGATCGGGAACACGCATTCGGCGGCCACGGCGTCCTGGTACAGCGGCACCGGAATCGCGCCCAGCGACTGCGCGGCGAGCATGGTGGCGTACAGGCGCGGGCGGTTGGCGCCGACGATGACGATGTGCTCACCCCGGCGCAAGCCGGCCTGGTGCAGGCCGCAGGCCACCCGCTCGACGAGGGCGGCCATGTCGGCCCAGCTGTGGGTCTGCCAGATGCCGTATTCCTTTTCGCGCATGGCAGGCGCGCTGGCGCGCTCGGCGGCGTGTTTGAGCAGAAGTCGTGGGAACGTGGTCAACATGGGCGGTACCTGGTCTCCAGTTTCAAGAGGCCCGGCGACAAACGAGTCCGGGCCTGCTGTTGTGCCCTGAATGTAGGGCGGCATTTGACGCCGTGTTGTCATTCCGACGACAATCTGCGGGTCTGCTCTCCTAGGACTTTCCCTAATAACGGTCTGTGATCGTGCGCCATGAGTCATGAAGCCTCCCTGTACCAGCGACGGCGCCCGCCGCGCCACGACGAACTCGACGGCATCCCGTGGCTCGCCCAGCTGCTGCCGTCCGAGCGCGAACGCGCCGTTGAGGAGCTGCGTGTGGGCGATGCGCAGGCCGGCGATTACGTCTGCCGCATCGGCCGTCCCATCACCTACTGGTTCGGCGTGGTCGAGGGCTTGCTCAAGATGAGCAGCGACAGCGCCGACGGCCAGACCATGACCTTCACCGGCGTGCCACCCGGCGGCTGGTTCGGCGAGGGCACCGCGCTCAAGCGCGAGGTCTACCGCTACAACATCCAGGCACTGCGCAAGAGCGTGGTGGCGGGCCTGCCGGTGGACACCTTCCACTGGCTGCTCGACCATTCCATCGGCTTCAACCGCTTCGTGATGAACCAGCTCAACGAGCGCCTGGGCCAGTTCATCGCCGCGCGCGAGATCGACCGCCTGAACACGCCCGAACTCCGGGTGGCCCGCAACCTGGCCTCGCTGTTCAACCCGGTGCTGTACCCCGGCGTGGGCGAGGTGCTTCGCATCACCCAGCAGGAGCTGGCCTACCTCGTGGGGCTGTCGCGCCAGCGGGTGAACGAGGCGTTGTCCACCCTGCAGGCCCGCGGGCTGATCCGCGTCGAATACGGCGGCCTGCGGGTGCTGAGCTTGTCCGGGCTGCGTTCGGGGGAGTTTTGATGATTCAATACGCCGTTTCCCAGCATCAATCGGTCACCTGTAGCTAGAAAAAACATAGCGATGTCATCTCCGAAGCATCCACCGCCAACCGACCGGAACGCCGGTTCCGCGCCTGCGGCGACACCGTCGGCGACGCCGTCCACCTTGCGCCGGGTGGAAGGACCCGCGAGCACCGTGCGCCTGAACAAGCGCATGGCCGACCTGGGCCTGTGCTCGCGCCGCGAGGCCGACGACTGGATCGCCAAGGGCTGGGTCCAGGTCAACGGCCGGGTGGCCACGATGGGCCTGCAGGTGGCGCCGTCCGACCGGGTCACCGTGGACCGCCAGGCGCAAGGCCAGCAGGCCAACCGCGTCACCATCCTGCTGAACAAGCCGCTGGGCATCGTGAGCGGCCAGGCCGAGGACGGCCATGCGCCCGCGATCTCGCTGATCCAGCCGGCCAGTCGCTGGCGTGACGACAACGCCCGCTTTTTCTTTCATCCGTCGCAACTGCGCGGGCTGGCGCCGGCCGGGCGGCTGGACATCGATTCCACCGGCTTGCTGGTGCTGACGCAGGACGGCCGCGTGGCGCGGCAGCTGATCGGCGAAGACGCCGGCATGGAGAAGGAATACCTGGTTCGCGTGGCGTACACCGGCGCAGAGAACCCCGCGGCGGCCACCTCCGCGGCGGCCACCCATGCGCCGCTGCGCACCACCTTGCGGCTGCCGTCCGGCGCTGCGTCGCTGGGCCTCATCGACGAGCACGACCCGGTGACGCGTGACGTGCAATCGGTCTTTCCCCGGGAGCGGCTGGCCCTGCTGCGCCACGGCCTGAGCCTGGACGGCCAGCCGCTCAAGCCCGCCCGGGTGGAGTGGCAGAACCCCGAGCAGCTGCGCTTCGTGCTGACCGAAGGCAAGAAACGCCAGATCCGGCGCATGTGCGAGCTGGTGGGGCTGAAGGTGGTTGGCCTGAAGCGCGTTCGCATCGGTCGCGTGATGCTGGGCAAGCTGCCGCTGGGGCAATGGCGGTATCTGGCGCCGCACGAGCGGTTCTGAGGGCCGCCCCCTAAACCGCGCCGGTTTTCGTGCCCACAATGGGCCGTCGCTCGCGGCTCTTGTTCCACGGGCGCCTTGTCATGGCCCGAAAACCTACCCCCGCCGACGCCCTGCGCCACCTGCGTCCCGCCGACCTGCGCGGCGTGGCGCAGCTGGCCACCCAGGCCACCCAGGGTGTGACCCGCATCGTGGAGGGCGTGCACCAATCGGTCTACGACACCTTGGGCGTGCCCGGCGGGCCGGCCACCGGCCAGACGCGGGGCGTGACCGGCCTGGTTTACAAGAGCATCCATGGCGTGACGAAGGTGGTCGGCAAGGCGCTGGACGTGGCGCTCGCCGCGTTGATCCCGTTGCTGGAGGCCGCTGGCGCCACGCCCGATGCCAGCGCGCAGCGCGAAACCGTGCTGGCCATCCTCAACGGTGTGATGGGCGACCACCTGGTGGCCAGCGGCAACCCCCTGGCCACATCCATGACGATTCGCCACCAGGGCCAGGCGCTGCGCTGGGACGTCGAGCCGCGCCCGGCGCACCTGCAGGGCGCTCAGGGCAAGGTGCTGCTGATGATCCACGGCCTGTGCATGAACGACCTGCAATGGACCGCCGAGCACGAAGGGCAGGCCGTCAACCACGGCGAGGCCGTTGCCGCCGCGCTGGGCTACACGCCGCTGTACCTGCGCTACAACACCGGCCTGCACACCTCGCAGAACGGACACCTGCTCGCGGCCGAACTCGAGCGGCTGGTGCAGAACTGGCCGGTGCCCTTGCTGGAGATCAGCGTGCTGGTGCACAGCATGGGCGGTCTGGTGATCCGCAGCGCGGTGGCCGATGCGCGCGAAAAGGGGTTGGGCTGGCCCGGTCGAATGAAATCCATCGTGTTTCTGGGTACGCCGCACCACGGCTCGCCGCTGGAGCGCGCCGGCAACTGGGTGGACACGATCCTGGGCAGCACGCCCTTCACCGAGCCTTTCACCCGGCTGGGCAAGTTGCGCAGCGCCGGCATCACCGACCTGCGCTGGGGCCATGTGCTCGACGCCGACTGGCAGGGCCACGACCGCTTCCGCCGCAAGCCCGACAGCCGCGTGCCGCTGCCACTGCCCGAGGGCGTGGCCTGCTACACCGTGGCCGCCACGCTGGCCTCGCAGCGCAGCCCGCTGGCCGACCGGCTCACCGGCGACGGCCTGGTCCCCTTGCGCAGCGCACTGGGCCAGCACGACGACCCGGCCCACTCGCTGGTGTTCGCCCGGGACTCGCAGTGGATTGCTTTCAACACCGGCCACATGGCGCTGCTGAGCCGCCCGGAGGTGACGCGGCAAATCCTGAAATGGCTGGCGCCGATCGCCGACCCGGTGCACTGAGGCCAGCCACCGGCGCGCGCGGCGCGGGTGAAAACTGCGCGATACTGGCGCATCGCGAACCCGCAGGAGAACACTTAGATGAAATTCAGTGCTTTGAAAACCATAGCAGCTTGTGGCCTGCTGATGATGGGATCGGCCACTTTGATGGCCCAAACCGCGTCGGTGAACGCCATTTGCAGCACCGACGGCCCCTGGTGTGAGCTCGCGGCCAAGGAGTTCACCCGGCAGACCGGCATCAAGGTTTTCCAGACCCACAAGGCCACCGGTGAGGCCCAGGCCCAGTTGCGCGCCGAAGCAGCCAACCCCAAGACCGACATCTGGTGGGGCGGCACCGGCGACCCCTACTACCAGGCCGCCGAAATCGGCCTGCTGGAGCCCTACCGGCCCGCCTACCTGGGCGACCTGCACGGCTGGGCGGTGCGCCAGTACGCGATGAGCCAGAACCACGTGGGCGGCTTCTACACCAGCGCCATCGGATTCGGCTACAACGAAGAGGTGCTCAAGCGCAAGAACCTTCCGCCGCCCAAGTGCTGGAAGGACCTGCTGAACCCGATCTACAAGGGCGAGATCGAGACCTCGCACCCCGCCTCCAGCGGCACGGCCTATACCATCCTGGCCGGGCTGGTGCAGCTGATGGGCGAAGAAGCGGCCTTCGACTACATGAAAAAGCTGCACAAGAACGTCACCCAGTACACCCGCAGCGGGCAGGCGCAGGCGCGCAACGTCGGCAAAGGCGAGGTGGGCATCGGCGTCAGCTTCATCTTCGGCTTCGAGAACGAGCGCCTGACCAACAAGTTCCCGGTGCAGTCGGTCGCGCCGTGCGAGGGCACGGGCTACGAGATCGGCGGCATCGCACTGATCAAGGGCGCGCGCAACAAGGAGGCCGCCAAGCGCTATTACGACTGGCTGATGAGCCCCGAAGGCCAGCAGATCGGCGCCCGCGCCAACAGCCTGCAGGTGCCGGCCAACAAGACCTTCAAGCCCGATCCGCGCATCCCGTCGCTCGACAACGTGCGCCTGGTCAAGTACGACTTCGAGAAGTACGGCAAGGCCGCCGAGCGCAAACGCCTGGTGGATCGCTGGGTGAAAGAGGTGGAGTCGCAGCCGCGATAATCGGACCTTGAAACTTGTGGCGACGCCCCTACCTGAAGGGGCGTTGTTTTTTCCACTTTCCGATATTCCATCTGGATCATGACCAAGCAAACCCATTCCTTCCAGGCCGAAGTCGCCCAGCTGCTGCACCTCGTCACCCACTCGCTGTATTCGAACAAGGAGATCTTCCTGCGCGAGCTGATCTCCAACGCGTCGGACGCCTGCGACAAGCTGCGCTTCGAGGCCATCAACGACAGCGGCCTGTACGAAAGCGACGCCGATCTGAAGGTCAAGCTCAGCTTCGACAAGGATGCGAAGACGCTGACCATCACCGACAACGGCATCGGCATGAGCGCCCAGGAGGCCATCGACCACCTCGGCACCATCGCCAAGAGCGGCACCAGGGACTTTGTGAGCAAGCTCAGCGGCGACCAGAAGGCGGATTCGCAGCTCATCGGCCAGTTCGGCGTGGGCTTCTACTCCGGCTTCATCGTGGCCGACCGGATCACCGTGGAGTCGCGCCGTGCCGGCATGCAGCAGACCGAGGGTGTGCGCTGGGTCAGCGGCGGCGCCGGCGACTTCGAGGTCGAGACCATCACCCGCCCCGAGCGCGGCACCAGCGTGATCCTGCACCTGCGCGACGACGCCCTGGAATACGCCAACGCCTGGAAGCTTAAGGACATCGTCAACAAGTACTCCGACCACATCAGCCTGCCGATCCTGATGGAAAAGGAAGAGTGGAAAGAGGGTGAACTGATCAACCCGCCGGACGAAAACGGCGGCCGCCAGCCCGGTGCCATGGTCAAGACCGGCGAGTGGGAAACCGTCAACCAAGCCACCGCGCTGTGGACGCGGCCCAAGAAGGACATCAGCGACGAGCAGTACGCCGAGTTCTACAAGGCCATCAGCCACGACTACGAGGCGCCGCTGACCTGGACCCACAACCGCGTCGAAGGTGCCACCGAATACACCCAGCTGCTCTACCTGCCGGCCAAGGCGCCGATGGACCTGTGGAACCGCGACAAGAAGGCGGGCATCAAGCTCTACGTCAAGCGCGTGTTCATCATGGACGACGCCGAATCGCTGCTGCCGACCTACCTGCGCTTCGTCAAGGGCGTGGTCGACTCCGCCGACCTGCCGCTGAACGTGAGCCGCGAGCTGTTGCAGGAAAGCCGCGACGTCAAGGCCATCCGTGACGGTTGCACCAAGCGCGTGCTGTCCATGCTCGAAGACCTGGCCAAGCACGACCAGCTGCCCGCCGCCACCGAGGGTGCGGATGGCGTCACCGATGTGGTGAGCGATGAAGACAAGGCCAAGGCTGGCAAGTACACCAAGTTCTACGCCGAATTCGGCGCGGTGCTGAAAGAAGGCCTGGGCGAGGACTTCGCCAACAAGGACCGCCTGGCCAAGCTGGCGCGTTTTGCCTCCACCACCACCGACACGGTGAGCGTGTCCTTTGCCGACTACAAGGCGCGCATGAAGGAAGGCCAGGAGGCGATCTACTACATCACCGCCGACACCCTGGCCGGTGCCAAGAACAGCCCGCAGCTCGAAGTGTTCAAGAAGAAGGGCATTGAAGTGCTGCTGATGACCGACCGCGTCGACGAATGGGCGCTGAACTTTGTGCACGAGTTCGACGGCACGCCGCTGCAGTCGGTGGCCAAGGGCGCGGTCGACCTGGGCAAGCTGCAGGACGAGGCCGAGAAAAAGGCCGCCGAAGAGGCCGCGGAAACCCTCAAGCCGCTGCTGGCCAGGCTCAAGGAGGCACTCAAGGACAAGGCCGAGGACGTGCGCCTGACCACGCGCCTGGTGGACAGCCCCGCCTGTCTGGTGGTGCAGGACGCCGGCATGAGCATGCAGCTGGCGCGCATGCTCAAGCAGGCCGGCCAGGCCGCACCCGAGGTCAAGCCCGTGCTGGAGGTCAATGCCGAGCACGCGCTGGTGAAAAAGCTCGACGGCAGCGTGCACTTCTTTGAACTGGCGCACGTCCTGTTCGACCAGGCGCTGATCGCCGAAGGCGGCCTGCCGGACGATCCGGCGGCCTACGTCAAGCGGGTCAACGCGCTGCTGGCCTGATCCGTCACCGCCGAGAACGGGCAGCGGAGCGTTCCAACCGGCTCCAGCCGGTCAAAAATCAAGAAAAATCCGGCTGATCCCAGCACCAAATGGCCATGGGCAGCTATTGATTCAATAGCAAAAAATGCCCCGGTTGCCATCGCAGCCGGGGCATTTTGCGCCATGGAGTGCCTACTCGGCGCCGGCCACCGCCTGCTCGGCGCTCACCGGGCCCGGGCCACGGCGTTCGAACCACGAACCGGCAAAGTACACGGCCACCAGCGTCGCCGCGAGCGCCGCCAGCACCAAGGGTTCAGCCACGCCGAAGGCGTCGGTGAAGGTGTCGCCCTCGGCGATCATGCCCATGGCCATCACGCTGCGCACGGTCGGGCCATACAGGCCCACGAAGGCGAAGGTGCCCACCAGCAGGCCAACGATGAAAACCAGCGCGTCAACGCGACCGGAGGCCAGGCCGGCCACAGAGGTGCCGGGGCAGTAACCGCCGATCGCAAAGCCGGCACCCACCAGCACGCCACCGATGGCCGAGGCCATCAGCAACGCCTGCGGCACCGCCACGGAGTCGGGTGGCAGCACCCCGACCAGGCGAAGGGCCCACAGGCCGAAAGCCGTTACGACGATGGCGGTGAACATCACCTTGAAGACGGACCAGTCGGTCAGGCGGAACTGCGCGGTGAGCTTCAGCGGGCTCCCGAAACCGGCGTTCTCCAGGATGAAGCCGAACAGAAAACCGCAGATCAGACCGGACGCGGCGCCGGCGGTATGCAGGGGAAAGTGAAGGTCGAGCATGTCAGACTCCTCGAACGATGCGACTGGTGATCAGGCCGGTCGCAAAAAACAGCGCCAGGAACACAAAGGCGGCAATGCCCAGCGCCGCTGCGCCCGACAGGCCCAGCCCACTGGTGCAGCCGCCCGCCACCCGGGCGCCGAAGCCGGCCAGCACGCCACCGGCCAGCGCGCGAACGATGCGGCCGGCGGAGCCCACGCTGCGCGCGCCATCGAGCTGAACGCGGAATCGACCGGCCATGAACGCGGCCACCAGCGCGCCGATGAACAGACCCAGCACTTCCCAGGTCATCCAGGAGCCGATCGGGTTGCCATCGGCCACCTTGGGGCCGAGGTAGGCGTTGGCCTGGGTCGCGGCCGGCGCGACGGCCAGACCGGTGCCGGCGATCACGTCGGTGGCGGCACCACTGGCGCCCAGCCCGTGGCTCGTGACCAGGAAGGTGAGCAGCAAGGCCAGCCCGAGCGCGATGCCTGCGACTGCCGCTGGCCAGAACGGCTTGACGGCAGGCAGGTCTGCATGGTTGGAGGCGTTCTTCATGGATGGCTCCTTTCGGTTTCTGCGGTGTCCGCGCAACCGGAGGACGCCGTGTCAGTGATTTTGTAGATACCCCTTGGGGTAATTTTTGATCTGCATCAAAGACTGTTCTCGACATCCTGCCGAGAATGCACGCAACGGGTTCTCCCGATCTTGGGGGCCCGTCAAGAAAGGCTCCCCATGAAGACCCCATTGAATCGACTGGCCCGCGTGGCGTGGCTGGTGAGTGCGCTGGGTCTGGGCGTGACGGCTTGGGCTCAGGCACCCGAGGCCAAGCCGGTCAATCTCAAGACGACGGCCGACCACTCCAAGTTCAAGGAACTCCAGCGCGAGTTCAAATCCGGCCCCGAGCTCACCAAGGCCTGCCTGAGCTGCCACACCGAGGCGGCCGGCCAGATCCACCGCACCAAGCACTGGAAGTGGGAATACAAGAACCCGGTGACGAACCAGTTGCTCGGCAAGAAGAACGTCATCAACAACTACTGCATCTCGATCGCGTCCAACGAGGCGTCCTGCAACACCTGCCACGTCGGCTACGGCTGGAAGGACGCGACTTTCGACTTCAAGTCGGAAGAGAACGTGGACTGCGTGGTCTGCCACGACACCACCGGCAACTACAAGAAGGCGTCGGGCATGGCGGGCCATGTGGTCACCAAGGACACCGAATTTCCGCCCGGATCCGGAAAGATCATCAAGGGCATCGACCTGACCAAGATCGCGCAGAAGGTTGGCAAGTCCAGTCGCGACACCTGCGGTGCCTGTCACTTCTACGGCGGCGGTGGCGACGGCGTGAAGCACGGCGACCTCGACAGTTCGCTGGCGGCGCCCGACAAGGCGCTGGACGTGCACATGGATGCCGCCGGGCTGGACTTTACCTGTGCGACCTGCCACAAGGCGGCGAGCCATGACGTGGCCGGCAGTCGCTACACGCCCACCGCCAAGGACGCCAAGGGCGCCCACATGCGCGGCGCCAGCGACAACGGCAATCCGGCCACATGCGTCTCATGCCACGGCCAGAGCCCGCACAAGAACGATGCGCTGTTGAACCGGCACACAGCCAAGCTGGCCTGTCAGACCTGCCACATCCCCACCTTTGCCCGTGGCGGCATCGCCACCAAGATGGGTTGGGACTGGTCGACCGCCGGCCAGCGCGACGCCAAGGGCGAGCACATCGTCCGCAAGGACGCCAAGGGTCATGTGATCTATGAATCGCGCAAGGGCGACTTCCAATTGGGCGAGAACGTCAAGCCCACCTACCTGTGGTTCAACGGCGACGTTCACTACACCTTGCTGAGCGACAAGATCGATCCCAGCCAGTCGGTTGTCGGCATCAATTCGCTGGGTGGCAGCCCCAACGACGGCAAGTCGATGATCTGGCCGGTCAAGCGCCATGTGGGCAAGCAGCCCTACGACACCGAAAACCTGACGCTGATCACGCCGCACACAGCGGGCAACGACGACACCGGCTACTGGAAGAACCTCGAATGGAACAAGGCCATCGAGGCCGGCATGAAGGTTTCCGGGGCGCCGTGGTCCGGCAAGTACGGGTTTGTGCGCACCCAGATGGACTGGCCCATCACCCACATGGTCGCGCCGAAGGAAAAGGCGCTGGCCTGTGTCGACTGCCACACGCGCAACGGTGGTCGGCTCGAAGGGCTGGACGGCATCTACATGCCCGGCGCCAGCGCCAACCCGTGGGTGAACCGGCTGGGCTGGGGCCTGGTGCTGCTGACCCTGCTGGGCGTGACCGGGCACGGTGTGATGCGCCTGGTGTCCCGTGGCAAGAAACAAGGAGCATGAACATGACCGAACGTGTCTATCTGTTCAAGGGATTCGAGCGCTTCTGGCACTGGTCCCAGGCGGCCCTGATCATCTTTCTGATGGTCACCGGCTTCGAGATCCACGGCACCTACCGGCTGTTCGGTTTCGAGCACGCGGTGAACTACCACACCATCGCCGCCTGGACGCTGGTGGGACTTTGGGTCTTTGCGATCTTCTGGCACATCGTCACCGGTGAATGGCGCCAGTACATCCCGACGACCGAACGGGTGGTCGCCATCGCCCGGTTCTATTCGTCCGGCATCTTCAAGGGCGAGCCGCATCCCTACAAGCCGACGCCGCTGAAAAAGCACAACCCGTTGCAGCGGCTCACGTATCTGGCGGTGCTGACGCTGCTCAGTCCCCTGATCTGGATCAGCGGCTGGTTGTACCTCTTCTACGGCAACTGGGCCGCCTGGGGCCTCGGCGGGCTGAAGCTGGAATGGGTCGCCACGGCCCACACCATCGGCGCCTTCCTGATGCTCGCGTTCCTCATTTCCCACGTTTACCTGGCCACCACCGGGCACAAGTGGAATTCGCAGATCAAAGCCATGATCACCGGCTGGGAAGAAGTCGCCTGATCACACCATCCAACATCCCCTCAAATACCAAGGAGTCATCATGAAATCCTCGAAGTACCTGCCCGCCGCCGCCCTGATCGCGTTGCTGGGCGCCTCGTTCGCAGCCCAGGCCTACGACGCCGACTGGAAGCGTGGACGTCTGTACTACCGCAGCGTCTGCACGGCCTGCCACACGGCGTCGCCGATCGGCGGCATCAACCCCAGCGCCAAGACCAAGGCCGACTGGAACGCGTACCTGATGCTCGACAAGCACGCCAAGGGCAAGGAAACCGTCAGCAAGTTCTACAGCAAGGAATACCGGGCCAGCATCAAGGCGACCAACAAGACCGCCGAGAAATTTGCCGACGTGCCCGACAAGGAACTGGCCGAAGACGTCAAGGCGTTCCTGCTCAAGGGCGCCAAGGACGGCGATTCGCCCGCCACCTGCAGTTGATTCCCGTTTGACCGGGCCGGGTGCCCGCGCTGTCGGCGTCGCCTGACCCGTCCGGTCGAACCGCGATCCCATTTATTTGATTCTGGAGAACGTCATGAAAGCCAAGTACATCCCCCTCATTGCCGCCTTGGTGTCGGCCTTTGCGTTGACCCAGCCGCTGGCCCAGACCGCGACACCCGCTGCCGCATCGGCCTCGGCGCCCGTCGTCCAGTATTCGCCATCAAATCCCGGGCCGGGCTGGTACAAGCACCTGGTCAACCTCGACTTCGTGAAAAAGCAGGCCGCCATCCCCAAGGTCGATGGCGTGATGCTGATCGATTCTCGCCCGACCGCTCGCAAGTACGACATCGGGCACATTCCGACGGCCGTCAACATCCCGGACACCAACTTCGACAAGCTCGCCCCGACCCTGCTGCCGCAGGACAAGTCCACGCTGCTGGTGTTCTATTGCGAAGGCTACGACTGCATGCTCAGCCACAGCTCGGCCGCCAAGGCCGAGAAGCTGGGCTACACCAACGTGCGTGTCTTTGCTGAAGGTTTCCCCGGCTGGATCGCGGGTGGCAACCTGCACGCGGTCAGCGTGGCCTACATCAAGAAGCTGATCGACGAAAAAGCGCCGATGACGCTGATCGACGCGCGGCCGAAGGCCCGCAAGTACGACCTGGGGCATATTCCCACAGCCATCAACATCCCGGATTCGTCATTCGAATCCCTGGCACCCAAGATGCTGCCGACCGACAAGGCAGCCCCGCTGTATTTCTACTGTGAAGGGTTGACCTGTGTGCTGAGCAACGACTCGGCGCTGAAGGCGATCAAGCTGGGCTATACGAACGTGAAGGTGGTGCCCGAAGGCTACCCGGCTTGGGAAAAGGCTTATGGGCCGGGGCCGAAAGCCGGAGCTGCCGGTGCGGCGCCGACTGCGGCCAAGGCCGCGCCCGCCATCGAAGCGGGCAAAGAAGCGGGAACGATTGCGGTCGCCTCGTTTGAGCGCATCTACAAGGAGGCGCCGGACAGCATCTTCCTGATCGACGTGCGCGATCCGAAAGAGTTCGAGTCCGGAACGTTCAAAGGCGCGATCAACATGCCGCTGAGCACCCTGGAAAAGAACCTGGACAAGCTGCCGACCGGCAAACCGATCGTCTTCTTCTGTGGCAAGGGCGCCCGCAGCGGCGAGGCCCATGACATGGTGAAGCTGCACAAACCCGAAATGAAGACCGTGTTCCTGGACGCGGACATCAAGTGGGCCAAGGACGGGACGTTCACCATCAAAGGCAACTGAGCGGGAGAACACGATGAAAAGATACTCACTCCTTGTTTCCGCGCTACTGGCGTGCGCCGGATCGGCCTTCGCACAGAACCCGGCGGAAACGTTTTTCAACGTCACCAGCGCCGACAACCAGACGCAGGGCATGGCCATGGTGCTCGCCGGCCAGATGGCCGAGCAGAAGGCGGCCGTGCGCGTCCTGCTGTGCGGCCCTGCAGGCCAGCTGGCCTTGAAAGCCTATGAACCGCCGGCGCTCAAGCCGCGCAATGTCACGCCCAAGCAGATGATGGCCGGCCTGATCAAGGGCGGCGCCACGGTCGAGGTGTGTGCGTTGTTCCTGCCGAATGCCGACAAGACGCCGGCCGACCTGGTCGACGGCGTCACTGTGGCAAAGCCGTCGGAGGTGGCGGCCTACATGGTCAAGCCCGGCGTGCGCGCCTTCGGTTTCTGACCCCTGGGTCGTCCCGGCGGCCTGAAAGGCTGAGGCCGGCTTGGTGCGCGGAAAGGGCCTGTGGAGTCCGCGTACCATCACGGAATGGACGCCCGCACCCTGCACGACTGCCTCGCCGACCTCGACCGTGACCTGCTGCAGCGCGACGCCGCCGTGCGCGTGCTGCTGCTGGGTGCGCTGGCCGGCGAGCATGTGCTGCTGATCGGCCCGCCCGGCACCGCCAAGAGCGAGCTGGCGCGGCGCCTGCACCGGGTGTTTGCGGGCGCCCGGTATTTCGAACGGCTGCTGACCCGCTTCTCGGTGCCCGAAGAGCTGTTCGGGCCGCTGTCGTTGCGCGCGCTGGAGGAAGACCGCTACGAGCGCCTGACCGAGGGTTTCCTGCCCACGGCGCAGGTGGCGTTCCTCGACGAGGTGTTCAAGGCCAACTCGGCCATCCTCAACGCGCTGCTGACGCTGCTGAACGAGCGCGAATTCGACAATGGCAGCGGTCGCGTGCCGGTGCCGCTGATCAGCGTGGTCGGCGCGACCAACGAGGTGCCGGACGATGAAGCCTTGCAGGCCTTCTACGACCGCTTCGCGCTGCGCGTGCCGGTGGAGCCGGTGAGCGACGCGCAGTTTGTCGCGCTGCTGCAACTGCCCGCCAACCTGCCGCAACCGGTGGCGCGGCTCAATTCCGCGGAACTGGCGCACCTGCGAGCGCGGGCCGCTTCGGTGGCGCTGCCGCGGGCGGTGGTGGATGGCCTGGTTCAGGTGCGCACCTTGTGCACGGCGCGGCAGATCCCCGTGTCCGACCGCCGCTGGCGCAAGCTGGCCGCGTTGTTGCAGGTGCAGGCAGCAAGCCGCTCGCCGGCTGACGCAGGGTCCGTGCCGGTGAGCCTGTGGGATCTGTGGTTGATGCCCTTCGTGCTGGCCGCCCGGCCCGAACAGGTGCCGGCGCTGCGCGACTGGTTCATGACCGAGATTGCGCTGGCGGTGCCGGTCGACGTGCAGTGGCTCACCCGCGCGACCGAAGCGTTCGAGAAGCAACTGGAGATCGAAACGTCCGCGCCGGCCGTCTCCGACGACCACGGCGCCGGCAAGCTCGCGCTGGCGCGATCCATTTCAGGCGCGGACGAAGGTGGGCAGATGCTGGTGCGCATGGTGTCGGAGCGGGCTCGCAAACACTACAGCGCGCTGCATGTGTCCGCGCGCCTGGCTCAGGTGGGCGAAGTCGAACAGCGGGTGGTTGCGGTACTTCAGTCGGTGAGCGCCACGCTGGACGCTGTGCGCGCGCAAGCGGGCGCGCACGCCTGGTTGCCGCCCTCCTGGCGCGAGGCCATCGATGCCGTGCACCGTGACAACGTGCAGCGGGCGGGTGCCTTGCGCTCGCGTCTGCAGGCCGTGGCCGATGGCTTTGCCGCCCTGCCGGTGGATGCGGCCTTGGCCACGCCCGAGCCGTCACCCGTGGCGCTGCCGGCCTGACGCGAGCCGCCGCCATGGTCTCCAGCGCCCCGGATCCGGGCATTGCCGCGATGGCCGAGGGTGGACCGGCGGGCGCGGGGCCTTTCAATGCACCCTTCGATGCGGCGGCGCGGCTGCCACGCGGCCTGTGGCTGCCCGCGCTGGTGTGCAGCGCCGGCAGAACCGACGCCCGCCTGGACGGCCTGGCGCACTGGGGACAGGCCTTGCTGCAAGGCGTCCTGCCCGACGCCGCGCACGATCTGGGCGATCCCGCCGCCGCCGCGGCGCTGCGTCAGGCGATCGGCGATCTCGCGCTGCCGGCGCTCACCCAAGGCAGCGAGGCGCTCGCTGTGCAGGTGCTGCGCACCGCGCTGTGGCACCTCGACACCCTGGTGGACCGTCCGGCGGATCAGACCCATGCGCACGCGATCGAGGCCATGGCGCAGGCCTTTCGCGAGGAATGGTCGGTGGAGCGCCAGGGCTGGGAGTCGGTGCTAGCGCTGCTGCGCACGCTCGGTGACCTGGCGCACCTGCGCTGGGACGAGCTGCGCGGGCGACTGAACAGCCGCGAATGGGGCGAGGCGCAGCGCATCGGCGAACTGCTCGCGGCCATGCCGCAACTGGCCGCCTTCATCGAGCGTGTGGGCCGTGCCCAGCGGCGGGACGATGTGCCGCCCCGCCCGCAGGACGCGCCACGCACCGCGCCGCCGCGTTCGGTGGCGATGAAGGCCATCGAGATCCGCCTGGTGGACCAGCCCGGTGCGGTGCGTGGCATCAAACGCTCGGGCCTGATCAGCCGCATGCTCGCCAGCGAGGCCGCGCTGATCCGTCACCCGGTGCTGCACCGCCTGTGGCGTGCGCGCCTGGCCGAATCGCAGCTGCTGAGCTTCGAGGACGAGGCGGTGCTGACGCAATGGGTGCCTTGTCCGGATGCGCGGCGTGTGCTGGCGGCGGCGACGGAGCCCGCACCGCGCGGGCAGGGGCCGATGATCGTGTGCCTGGACACCTCGGGTTCGATGCGCGGCGCGCCCGAGAACGTGGCCAAGGCCTGCGTGCTGCAGGTGCTGCGCACCGCGCACCAGAGTCGGCGCGCTTGCCGGCTGCTGGCCTTCGGCGGGCCCGACGAGCTGGTCGAGCGCGAACTTTCGCCCGATCTGGCGGGCCTGGATGCGCTGCTCGCGGTGATGGGCCAGAGCTTCGACGGCGGCACCGACGTGCAGACACCGCTGGAACGCGCGGTCGCTCTGGTGCACCGACAGGGCTGGGCCCTGGCGGACATCCTGATCGTCAGCGACGGTGAGTTTGGCGTGACGCCGTCCACACTGGCCGCGCTGCGTGCGGGCAAGGCTGAGCTCGGGCTGCGCGTGCACGGCATCCTGATCGGCGACCGCGAAACCATCGGCCTGCTGGAGGTGTGCGACGCGATCCACTGGGTGCGCGACTGGCGCCGCTATGCCAGCGATGCGCGCGCGGCCTACTCTGACGGCTTTTCACCGGTGCACAGTCAAAGCCTGTCGGCGATGTACTTCCCGAACGCGATCCGGCGGTGAGACCGTAGCTGGCGGCGGCACTCAGCGCGCTGAACCTTTTCAAAGTCGCAAAATTTCCCGGCGGCCGAGGTCGAGCAATTTGCTCAGCGTGACACCGAGCGCCGCCTGGGCGCGGTCGATCTTGTCGATCAGTTCGTCGGCACGACGCGCCTGGGCCGGCGCGAGGTCGGCGTCGGCTCGGGTGGCCTGCCAGACCGTGCGCTGGCGCGCGAGCTCGGCGGCGTCTTCGGAACTCAAACTTGTGGCACGGGCGACCTCCGCGCGGGTCTGGGTGATCGCGCGCTCGTTGAGCCGCCAGTGCCGCTCCAGGCTTTCCTGCCGGCGCACCGAAAGCAGCGTCATGTCGCTGCCGTCGGTCAGCTCGCTCAGGCGATTCAGCGCTGCGGACTGCTCCGCCAGCGTTTGGTCGAAGCGGCGCAGCTTGTCACCCACCTGGGACCGGCGCGTGATCGCCTGGATGAGGATTTCGTCGGCGTCGGCGCGCGCCGGAATGTCGCCGGGTTCAATCGCCGCTGCGGCCGGCGCGGCGGTCGCGGGCGGCTCGGCGCCCGCGTTGGCCGACCAGGCCTGACCGGCGCCGGCCAGCCAGCAGAAGCCGGTCATCAGAATCACGCACGCCTTGCGCAGCGCGCCGGCACCGATGCCCGGCTGGTGGTGTCTCAGGGTCAACATGTCGGCACCGTTTCGCAGTTTCCAGACGACCCGCGCTCAGGGGCCGCCGAAGACCGGGCTGTCGTCCGGCACAAAGGTGGACAGGATGGCTTCCAGGCGCACCGGCAGGCCGGTCGCGGGTGAGGCGGCCAGGTTGCGCCCGGTGGGGCCCGAGGGCCGCAGAATGCCCTCGTCGACCCGCTCCAGGATGTAGGGAAAGAACGGATTGGACGGCAGGCGGGTCAGGAAATCCTGGTCGACGATCAGCGCGCCGCGCTCGCCGCGCGCGTCCATCGCGCCCAAGTGGTAGCCGTATTCGGGCGGTTTGGTCGTGTCCGGCTTCATGCCGTACAGCGAGTCGTCCATCGGGATCGGGATGGCCAGGTGCGACAGCGAGAAGATGCCCGGCGGGTAGGGCAGGGCCAGCGGCCGGTCCTTGGCTTGCAGTTGCCCCGGCGCGATGCTGCGCTCCATCGTGGCATGGCTGTCTTCGCTGGCGTTGACGATGGAGGTGAACCGGTAGGCCTGCGGCGCCTTCGGCGCCAGCTGCTCCAGCGCCACGTAGGCGGCCGGGCGCAGCAGCGGCGCGAACTTGACGGTGCGGTTGACGTCAAAGAGCACGATCTCGCTGCCGTTGTCCGGCAGTTTCTGGTACAGCGCGCTCAGGATGGCGGGCGTGCTCACGGTGAAGTCGATCACCGACTGAAAGGTCAGCACCGGCGGCAACGTGCCCAGCCGGCCGGCACGCGCGAGCCGGTCGATCTGCGCCTGCAGGGCATCGGTCAGCCGGTACGACTGCCGCGCGCCATTGACCGGGAACGAGTTGTACTTGAACGGGTTGAACTCCGGCGTGACGCTGAGCCAGGCCGCGTTGGCAAACGGCGGCAGCACCGCCGGCAGGCCGGCAAGGCCGGCGAAACGCGCAAACCGCGTGATCCCGATCATGGGGGTGAAGAGAACCAGGCGGTCGGCCCGGGGCAGCATCGGATCCTCGATCACGTCCAGCGAATACTTCATCGCGAGCGCGCCGCCGTTGGAGAAACCCACCAGGTGCAAGGGCGCCGGCGCCGGCACGCGGCGCCGGGCCTCGCGCACGCCGAGCCGCGTGGCGGCCATCCAGTCTTCCCAGCGCACGTCGCTGAGGCCGGCAGGCACCGTGCCATGGCCCGGCATGCGCATCCCGATCACGACAAAGCCGCGATCGCGGTACAGCTTGGCGATGTGACGCAGGCTGTAAGGTGAATCGGTCAGCCCGTGCAACAGCAGCACCGCGCCAGCGGGCTTGCCGTCGGGCTCCATGATGTAGGAGCGGTTCCAGTCCTGCTTGAAGCGGGCCGGGTACACCGGGCTGTCCTCGAAATAGCGGTTGATCGGCACCCGGGCGTCGGGCGCCAGCTTCTGGCTGACCTCGGCGCGAACGCTCTTGAAGATGGCGTCTTCCTGCGCGAGGTAGCGGGGCCAGTCGGCGCCGTCGAGATCAGGGGCGCGCAACTCCGTCGGCACGAAGGTGTGCCAGGGCTGCAACGTGGGACCGCCGAGCGAGCGGTACGCCCGCACGGCCAAGCCGACCGTGCCCAGCACGACCAGGCCGATCACGGCCCATTTGACGGTTTTTCTGACAGGCATCTGAACTTCTCTCCCTTGGGGTGTGTTGGAATGCAACCCGCGACGGGGGGGTTAAAGGCGGCGACTCGCTGAACCGGCGTGACCGTCACACCGCCGGGCACAAGCCGGGCATTGTGCGAAATGGGGGTGGGGGCGTCAAGAAAACCACCCCCGATGCAATGGCCGGCGGGCCGCCAGAACGCTACCTTTTGCATAGCTGCTTGTGGCCATCTGGCGGCGGCAAACCATCGAACCGAATCCAAACGCGGTCAAACCGAGGCGCCCGCGCCGAGGGTCGGCGCCTGGGCGGGAGCCCCCGCCGCGAGCTCGCGCCCGAAGGCCTCGACCTGCTGCCAGTCGGTGAACTCGATCACGGCCGTGGGATCGGTCGGGCCCTTGGTGATGAACATGATCAGGCGGATCATGAAACGGTCGAACGGGCGGTAGCGCGGGTAGTCGAGCTTGCCGGCGAACACCGCCAGATGCGCGGGTTTCCAGCGGATCTGGCGCAGGAACTTGCGCAGGTAGGGGTTGGTGGCGGGCGTGTTCTTCTCGGGCTTGCGCGCGACGATGTTGACGGTGAAAAAGGCGCCGTCGGCGCGCTCCAGCTGTGCCTGATGCCGCGCGATGAATTGCGCCACCTGGGGCTGGTGCTTGCCGTATCGGATGCTGGCGCCGATCACGATGCGGTCGAAGCCGGCCAGATCCAGCGCATCGGCCTCGGCCAGCGGCGCCACGGTGACAGCGTGCCCCCGGGTTTCGATCTCGCGGCGCAGGCGTTCACAGATGCGCGGCGTGTGACCGTCCGTGGTGGACCAGGCGATCAGGAAACGGCTCACGCCCTCGCTCCGTTCACATGGCTTCGGCCCTTCGGGCGCACGCCTCAGTCGTCCGTCAGGCTCTCGGCCTTGAAATTGCCGGCCAGCTGCGCCTGCGTCTGCGCCGGCACCTGCGCATAGTGCGAGAACGTGATGCTGTACGAGCCCTTGCCGCCGGTGAGCGACTTCAGCCGGCCCTGGTACTCGCCGAGCTCGGCCAGCGGAATCAGGCCGCTGATCGCGACGTTGCCATCATTGCGCGGCTGGGTGCCGGTGACGTGGCCGCGCTTGCTCGCGAGGTCGCCGGTGAGGTCGCCGATCGCCGCTTCGGGCGCCAGCACCTCGATGTTGACCAACGGCTCCAGCACCATGGGATTGGCCTTGAGCACCGCGTCGATCGTGGCCTTGCGTCCGGCCGTGACGAAAGCGATGTCCTTGCCGTCAACGGCATGGGTCTTGCCGTCGTACACCGTGACCCGCAGGTCCTGCAACGGAAATCCGGCCACCACGCCGTCGGCGAGGGCCTGGCGCACGCCTTTTTCCACCGACGCCATGAACACACCCGGAATGACCCCGCCCTTGACGACATCGACGAACTCGAATCCCGCGCCGCGCGCCAGTGGCTCGACGCGCAGCATGACCTCGCCGAACTGGCCCGCGCCGCCACTCTGCTTCTTGTGGCGGCAATGGCCCTCGGCGTGCGCGGTGATGGTCTCGCGGTAGGCAATCTGCGGCGTGCTGGTGTCCAGCTCCAGCTTGAACTGCTGCTGCATGCGGGCCATCTTGGCGCGCAGGTGCATCTCGCCGAGGCCACGGATCACGGTCTCGTTGGTGGTGGGATGACGCTCAACCTTGAAGCAGGGGTCTTCCAGCTCGAGTTTGTGCAGGATCTCGAACAGGCGCTGCTCGTCGCCCTTGCGCCGCGTCTCCACGGCCAGGCCCTGCATCGGCTCGGGAAACTCCAGCGGCTTCAGGTGGATGTGGTCTTCGTCGTGCGAGTCGTGCAGCACGCTGTCGAACTCGATCTCCTCGACCTTGGCCACGGCACCGATGTCGCCCGGCACCAGCAACGGCACCTCGACATAGTCCTTGCCTTGCAGCTTGTACAGGTGCGCCACCTTGAAGGCACGCTTGGCCGAGCCGACGAACAGCTGCGTATCGCGGCGCACCGTGCCCTGGTGCACCCGGAAGATGCCCATCTTGCCGATGAACGGATCGACCACCACCTTGAACACATGCGCCAGCACGTGCATCGCGTCGTCGGGCTGGGCCTCGAAGGCCTGCGGCTCTTCGCCGGCCTCGCCGCGGTAGAACGGCGGCGGGTTGCCCTCGGCCGGATTCGGCGCGAGCTTGGCCAATGCGTCCAGCAACTGGGGAATGCCGGCGCCGGTGCGCGCGGAGGTGAAAAGAATCGGCACCAGATGCCCGGCACGCAAGGCTTTCTCGAACGGCGCGTGCAGCTCGTCGGGGCTGGGGTCGGCGCCGTCTTCCAGGTAGCGCGCCATCAGGCTGTCGTCTTCCTCGATGATCTGGTCGATCAGATCGCGGTGGGCCGCGGTGACGGAGGCGAAATCGCTCTCGCCATCGTCATGACCCAGCAACTCCACCACTTCGGCACCGTGGTGCACCGGCAGGTCGAGCAGCAGGCATTGTTTGCCGAAGCGCTCGCGGATGTCGGCCACCAGGCCGGGCAGGTCCACGTTGTCGGCGTCGATCCGGTTGATCACGATCATGCGGCACAGGCCGCGCTGGCCGGCCAGGTTGAACATGCGCTCCGTGGACAGTTCGATGCCGGTCTGGGCATTGATCACTACCAGCGCGGTATCCACCGCCGCGAGCGCACCGATGGCCTGACCGGCGAAATCGGGATAGCCGGGCGTGTCGACGATGTGGATGTGCGTGCCGGCCCATTCGACACTGCACACCGCCGACTGCAGCGAATGCCCGAAGTCTTTTTCGACCGGATCGAAATCGCAGACGGTGTTGCCTTTTTCAACCGAGCCCCTGCCGGAGATGGCGCCCGTGGCCGCGAGCAGACTCTCGGCCAGCGTGGTCTTTCCGGCGGCACCGTGACCGACAAGGGCAACCGTACGAATCTTGGCGCTGGCGTTCTGGCTCATGAAAATCCTCAGGAAAATAGGGGGTGTCCCCGCCGAGTGGGCCGTGCCGTCGAACAGTGCTGGCAAGCCCGGGAGGGTGAAGAAAGGGGAAACGGACGTGACGAAATCACGCAAAGATTCTACGCCTGCGCCAACCCGGCCCTGCGGCCCGGTGCACGCGCCGACACAGGCATTTCCGGGCCCGTCCGGCGGCGGTCTTACACTTGGCGCTTCGGGCTGCGGGATTTTCGCCAGGGTTTTCTGCTGCCAGGGTTCCCGGTATTTGAGCGCGCGCGCTGGTACGCCGCGCAGGTGGCAGCGAAACAGTCAGGATGACCATGAAACGAGTAGATGATTTCCGCCTCAGGTTCGGCAAGCAGGAGCTGGTGCCGATCATGGTGGGCGGCATGGGCGTCGACATCTCGACCGCCGAGCTGGCGCTGGAAGCGGCGCGCCTGGGCGGCATCGGCCACATTTCCGACGCGATGGTGACCGACGTCTCGGACCGGCGCTTCGACACCAGCTTCGTGAAGGAAAAGACGAAGTTCTACAAGTACAACATTGACAACGCCGACAAGTCGGGCGTCAAGTTCGACCTCGGCCACGTCGCCGAAGCCACGCGCCTGCACGTGGGCCGCACCATGGAAGCCAAGCGCGGCGACGGCATGATCTTCGTCAACTGCATGGAAAAGCTCACGATGAACGCGCCGGCCGACACGCTGCGCGTGCGACTGGCGTCATCGCTGGACGCCGGCATCGACGGGATCACGCTGAGCGCCGGCCTGCACCTGGGTTCGTTCGCGCTGATCGAGGATCACCCGCGCTTTCGCGATGCAAAGCTCGGCATCATCGTCTCGTCGCTGCGGGCCTTGCAGCTGTTCCTGCGCAAGAACGCGCGGCTCAACCGCCTGCCCGATTTCATCGTGATCGAAGGCCCGCTGGCCGGCGGCCACCTGGGTTTCGGCATGGACTGGGCGCAGTACGACCTGCAGACCATCGTGACCGAAATCGCCGCGTGGATGAAACAGGAGCAGCTCGACATCCCGCTGGTGGCGGCCGGCGGCATCTTCACCGGCAGCGATGCGGTCGGCTTCCTGGAACACGGCGCCGCCGCGGTGCAGGTGGCCACGCGCTTCACCGTGGCCCGGGAGTGCGGCCTGCCCGACGACACCAAGCAGGAGTACTTCAAGGCCAACGAAGAGGACATCGAGGTCAACACCGTGTCGCCCACCGGCTACCCGATGCGCATGCTCAAGAACTCGCCGGCGATCGGCTCGGGCATCCGTCCGGGTTGCGAGTCCTATGGCTACCTGCTGGACGGCAAGGGCAACTGCGCCTACATCACCGCCTACAACCGCGAAGTCGCTCTGCACCCGGACGCCAAGAACATCTCGGTGATGGACAAGACCTGCCTGTGCACGCACATGCGCAACTTCAAGTGCTGGACCTGCGGCCAAACCACCTACCGCCTCAAGGACACCACCCACCGCAACGCCGACGGCAGCTACCAACTTCTCAGCGCGGAGCACATCTTCCGCGACTACCAGTTCAGCGTGGATCAGCAGATCGCGCTGCCCGCCTGACCCGTTCATCGGCCCGACAAAGTCGCCACATGCCACGCCCCATCCTCGACGAGTCGCACATCCATCCGGCCATCCGCGACCAGGTCGCCCGGCATCAGCAGGACATCGTGAAGGAAGTGATGGCGGCGGTGAAGGCCCATGACGTGGTGGTGGTTGGCATGGGGATGAATCCGTTTCCCAAGAAGGCGCGCAAGCTGCTCGACGACGCCGGCCAGCCCTACCACTACCTCGAATACGGCAACTACTTCAACACCTGGCGCAGGCGCAACGCGCTCAAGCTGTGGACCGGCTGGCCCACTTTTCCGATGGTGTTCGTCAAAGGCGTGCTGGTGGGCGGCGCCAAGGAACTGAAGGCGCTGATCGACAACGGTGAGCTGGGCCGGCTGCTGGCCAATCGCTCCTGATGTTATAGCGTCTCGTGGCCGTTTGGCGCTGGTAACCGGCCAGAAACATCCAAAAAATGCACTGTTGAGCCTGCCATTGCGGCACCCCAGCGGCAACGGGACGCCCGGCTCGACCGGCATCCTGCACAATCCTCCATCGAATCCACGCCCCCTCGACACACCTCGATGAGCCACCGACCCAAACGGGGCGCCCGCCACACGCGCCCCGACGCACCCGAAACCCCACACCCGGCGGTGGATCTGTCGCAGCGCGCCAGCGCTTTGAGCCGTTGGCGCGGGTGGTTGACGGCCCTGGGCGTCGTGTTGGCCCTGCTGGTCGGCGGGGTGGCGCTCTACGTTCGCGCCCCGGGCCCTTCGCCCGCCGCGCCCGGTGCGGTGGCAGCCAGCTCCACCACGCAGGCCAGCGCGCGTTTCGTCGGCGCGGCCGTCTGCAAGACCTGCCACGACGCGCAGTACCAGGCCTGGCATGGCTCGCACCACCGCCAGTCGATGCAGGAGGCCACGGCTGACACCGTGCTCGGCGACTTCAACCAGGCCACGCTGCGGCATTTCAAGGTCGAGACCACTTTCTTCAAGCGCGACGGCCGGTTCATGGTGCGCACCGACGGCCCCGACGGCAAGCCGGCCGAGTACGAAATTGCCCGCACCTTCGGCGTCTGGCCGCTGCAGCAGTACCTGATCGCCTTCCCCAGCGGACGCTACCAGATGCTGCCGGTCGCCTGGGACGCCCGCACCCGTGCCGAAGGCGGACAGCGCTGGTTCCACCTTTACCCCGACGAGAAGATGGATCACAAGGACCCGCTGCACTGGACCGGTCGCTACCAGAACTGGAACCTGCAGTGCGCGGCCTGTCATTCCACCCACCTGAAAAAAGGCTACGACGCGGCCACCGACAGCTACCAGACCACCTTCAGCGAGATCAACGTCGCCTGCGAGGCCTGCCATGGCCCGGGCTCGCACCACGCGGACTGGGCCAAGACTGCACGCGCCCCTTACCCGTCCGACAGCGACAAGGGCCTGGTGGTGCTGCGGTCGCGCTGGCGCGAGGCATGGTCGTTTGCTGCCGACGGTGCCCCCACGGCACAACGCGACCGACCCGCGGACGAGGCCGCCGCGAACACCTGCGCCGCCTGCCACGCGCGCCGCTCGGCGCTGGTGGAGCATGGTACCCCCGGTGCGCCGCTGATGGACACCCACCGCCCGGCGCTGCTGACCCAACCGGCCTTTTTTGCCGACGGCCAGCAACGTGACGAAGACTTCGTCTGGAACTCCTTCCTGCAGACCCGCATGCACCAGAAGGGCGTCACCTGCATGGACTGCCACGACGCCCATTCGCTGAAGCTGCGCGTCGATGGCAACGCGCTGTGCGCACGCTGTCACAACGGCGCCGTGTTCGACACGATCAAACACCACGGCCACAAGGCGGGCAGCCCCGGCGCGCAGTGCGTGGAGTGCCACATGCCCGAGCGCAACTACATGGTGATCGACGCCCGCCGCGACCACGCCATCCGCGTGCCGCGGCCCGACCTGAGCGAGGCGCTGGGCACGCCCAACGCCTGCAACCGCTGCCACACCGAGCGCAAACCGGCCTGGGCCGCCGAGGCCATGGACCGCTGGTACGGCACCGGCTGGCGCGCGCGGCCCCAGACCGGCAGCACCTTGCACGCAGGGGCCACCCAGGGCGTGGCCGCGTTGCCCTCGCTGATGGCGCTGGCCGAAGACCCGGCCCTGGCGCCCATCGTGCGCGCCACCGCGCTGACCCTGGCGCACCCCCACCTGGGGCCCCAATCGTTGCCGACCCTTCGAAAGCTGCTGGCCCACAGCGACCCGCTGATTCGCGCCGCCGCGCTGGGCGCGCTGGAGCCGCTCGATGCACCGACACGCGCCCAGGCCGCCGCGCCCTTGCTGGCCGATCCGGTGCGCGCGGTGCGCGTCGAAGCGGCCCGCGTGCTGGCCGACGTTCCTAACAACCGCTTGCCGCCCGGATCGCAGGCCAGCCGTGCCACGGCCCTGAAGGAGTACGAGGACTCGCTGACGCTGGACGCCGACTGGGCCTCGTCCGTTGCCAATCTGGGCAACCTGCGCCTGCGCCAGGGCCGCGTCGAGGACGCGATCGCCGCGTTCCAGCGCGCCGTGCGGCTGGACCCGCTGTTTGCGCCCGCCTGGCTGAACCTGGCCGATGCCTGGCGGGTGGCCGGCCGGGAAGCCGAGGGCGAAAAAGCCTTGCGCGAGGCGATGACCCGGATGCCGCGCCAAGCCGATCTTCACCACGCGCTGGGCTTGTTGCTGGTGCGCAAGGGCGACAAGATCGCGGCGTTACCGGCGCTGTCACAGGCGGCGCGCCTGGCGCCGGATAACGCGCGCTACGCCTACGTGCACGCGATCGCCCTGAATTCAGCCGGCAAGCGCAGCGAGGCGCTGGCGGTGCTGGGCGCCGCGCACGCGCGCCATCCGGGCGACGTGGACGTCCTGAACGCGCTGGTGTCGATCAACGTCGAGGCTGGTCAGCACAAGGCTGCGTTGGGCTATGCCCGCCAACTGGCCACCTTGCTGCCCGAAGACCCGTCGGTGCGCCGCCTCCTGGCCGACCTGCAATCGCGCGCCGGCGGCTGAAGCCCGCCGGACGGGCCTCGCCTGAGGCAAAATCAACAGGTGGGGACGGTCGCGCGGCCGCTGCCGCGATGGCCGGCCTCCGAATTCCGTTCATCCGAGGTCGTCCACACCATGTCGCACCAACTGCTCGTTCTGCCCGATGACACCGCCAAGCCGCTCATCGACGCGATCGACGGCGCCGCCAGCGCCCTCAACATCCGCATGTTCCTGTTCACCGATCCGACCCTGATCGACACGGTGATCGCGGCGCACCGGCGCGGCGTCAAGGTGCGCGTTATGCTCAATCCGGCCCGGCGCAGCGGCGAGTCCGAGAACGAGGAAGCGCGCCAGAAATTCATCGACGCCGGCATCGAGGTCCGCGACAGCAACCCGGCGTTCGCACTGACGCACCAAAAGTCGATGGTGATCGACAACCAGACCGGTTTTGTCGAATCGTTGAACTGGGAACCGCGCGACCTGACGCTCACCCGCGACTACGCCATCGTCACCACCGACCGCACCGAGGTCGACGAAATAGTGGCCTGCTTCGACGCGGACTGGGAGCAACGCGAGTTCAAGCCCCAGCCGGGCTCGCCGCTGATCTGGTGCCCGAACAACGGTCGCGAACGCATTGCCGCCTTCATCGACGCGACCAAACACACGCTGTGGCTGCAGAACGAACGCTACCAGGACCAGGTCATCATCGAGCGCCTGGTGCGCGCCGCGCGCCGCGGGGTCAAGATCCACATCCTGTCCAAGAAACCGCATTCGCTCAAGGCCGACAAGTTGATCGAAGGCGTCGGCGGGCTGCGCATCCTGCAGGACGTGGGCGCCAAGGTCCACGCACTCAAGGGCCTGAAACTGCATGGCAAGATGCTGCTCGCGGACGGGAAACGCGCCGTCATCGGCTCGATCAACCTGGCGCCCGGCAGCTTCGACTCCCGGCGCGAACTGGCCATCGTGACGGAAGACCACGCGGTGATCCGCCGCCTGAACGAAACGGTGGAGAAGGACTGGGGAAACTCCAAGAGCCTGGACCTCAGCGACGAAGCCCTGCTCGCCGACCTGAAGAAGCGCGATCTCGACCCCCACCAGCTGGCCCTTGAAGAGGACATCGAGCACTGGGGCTATCACCACAATGGCCACCACGACAAGGACCAGGCCGACACGAGCGGCCATGGCAAGCGCGGCGGGTCCGGCCACAAACACCACGACGGCAAGCACTGAGCGCTGATGCGCCCTTCGGTTGCCGGCGTCCCTGATCACCCTTTTTCCAACCCCTCACCCAGGAGAACCATCCCATGTTGAACCGCCTTCATGCCCGACTCAGTGCCGCCGCCCTGGCCCTCGTGCTCACCGCCTGCGCCGCCCCTGCGCCACCCGCGCCGGTGGAGATCCGCAAGGGCGTGATCGAGCAGATCACGCCGACCCAGATCGCGAGCAACCAGCACGCCGGCGTGGGCGCGGTGCTCGGCGGGCTGGCCGGCGTTGGCCTGGGCAGCCTGATTGGCGGCGGCACCGGGCGTGATGTGGCCATGGTGGCGGGCGCCATCGGCGGCGCGCTGGTCGGTAACGAAGTCCAGAAACGCAACGAACAGCCGATCGCGGCACAACAGATCATCGTTCGCACCAATTCCGGCGTGCTCGTGGCCATCACGCAGCCGGTGGGGCAACCGCTGTTCGTCGGCCAGCGGGTGTTCATCCAGGGTTACGGCGAGAGCGCGATGGTCACGCCACAGTGAGTCGACCGGGAAACGCTTGGTAAGACCCGCCAGCGCGGCGGGCCTGATTGTTCAGACCGGCAATGGCTGGCTGTGCCACCACAGCCGGCACTCCTCGCACAGCCCCCCCTTGAAGCGCGCCTGCAGCACCCCATCGAGCACCATGCGCGGCAGTGGCGAGCCCGGCTCGCGCGGCGGCAGGTGCGTGCCGGTGGAGCGCGCCCAGATCGCGAACAGCTCCTCCGACGCCACCTGGTAGGTCACGTGCCAATGCGCCACCCCGGCACCCGGGGTGGCGGCCAGCACCTCGTAGCGCAGCGCCACATCTTCCTGCAGCTTCACCCGTTGCCAGTAGGCGGCCAGCTCGGCGTGGCCGCGCTGCACCGCAAACGGGGTGTTGTGGTACGCGCCGTCTTCGGCAAAGAGCGCACAGAACAGCCGCTCGTCGCGCCCTTCCCAGGCGGCCTTGTAGCCCTGCATGAATTGTTCGATGTCCATGGTCGGTCTCCTCAATCCTCGAGCACCCGCACCTTCACGCCCTTGCCCTTGATGCGGCCGGCGTTCAGCCGGCTTGCCGCCTGGCGGGCGATGCTGCGGTCCACCGCCACGTAGGTGGACCATTCGTTGACGTTGATCTTGCCCACCTGCTCGCGGGTGTAACCCAGATCGGCGGTGAGCGCGCCCAGCACGTCGCCGGGTCGGATTTTTTCCTTGCGCCCGCCCTGGATGTGCAGCGTGAGCATAGGCGGCACCAGCGGACCGTCGCCCGTGGGGACCAGTTCGTCAAGCTTGTGCCATTCGGATTCGCGACCCTGCAATTGTTCGATGCGGCCCACGTAGCCCATCTCGGGCAGGCTGGCCAGGTTCAGCGCCAGCCCGGTTTCTCCGGCGCGGCCGGTGCGGCCGATGCGGTGCACATGCACCTCGGGGTCAGGGGTCACGTCCACGTTGATGACAGCGCCCAGGTTGGCGATGTCCAGCCCGCGGGCGGCCACGTCGGTCGCCACCAGCACCGAGCAGCTGCGGTTGGCAAACTGCACCAGCACCTGGTCGCGCTCGCGCTGCTCCAGCTCGCCGAACAGTGCCAGCGCGCTGAACCCCTGCGCCTTCAAGACCGCGGCGAGGTCGCGGCACTGCGCCTTGGTGTTGCAGAACGCCAGCGTGCTATCAGGCCGGAAATGGTTCAGCAACCGGCTGACCACGTGCAAGCGCTCGCCGTCGGTGACCTCGTACCAGCGCTGCTCGATCTGGCCGCCCGCGTGCTGCGCCTCGACCTTGACCGTCAGCGGTTCGCGCATGAACTGGCTCGCGAGCCGGTCAATGCCTTCCGGGTAGGTAGCGGAGAACAGCAAAGTCTGGCGTTCTTTCGGGCACTGGCGCACCACGCTGGCGATGTCGTCGAAAAAGCCCATGTCAAGCATGCGGTCGGCCTCGTCTAGCACCAGCGTGTTCAGCGCGTCAAGCCTGAGGTTTTCGCGTGCCAGATGGTCCATCACCCGCCCCGGCGTTCCCACCACGATGTGCGCACCATGCTCCAGCGAGGCCAACTGCCCGCGCAGCGGAACCCCGCCGCACAGCGTGACGAGCTTGATGTTCTCCTGCGCCCGCGCCAGGCGGCGGATCTCGACGCTGACCTGGTCGGCCAGCTCGCGCGTGGGGCACAGCACCAGCGCCTGCACCGCAAAGCGGCGTGGATTGAGGTTGGCCAGCAGCGGCAGCGCGAACGCGCAGGTCTTTCCGCTGCCGGTTTTGGCCTGGGCGATGAGGTCCTTGCCCCGCAGCGCATCGGGCAAGCTCGCGGCCTGGATCGGGGTCATGGCCAGGTAGCCGAGCTGGCGCAGGTTGGCCAGCACAGCAGGCGCCAGGGGCAGGCGTGCAAAGTCGCTCGCAGCGGCAGGGGACGATCCGGAAGTCATGCCTGATTATGGGCGCCGGGGCGCTTTGGGCCCAGCCCTGCGGTCGGCACGGCGATTGATATTTGTGATTTGAATTTCAGCCCCCATTTTCCAGGCAACCTGAGTAACATGGAGTCGCCATGAAGTTTCCGAACTACTACGAAGTCCTGGGCGTCAAGGACAGCGCGACCCCTGACGAAATCAAGAAGGCCTACCGCAAGCTCGCGCGCAAGTACCACCCCGACGTCAGCAAGGAAGCGGACGCCGCCAGGCACATGGCCGCCGTCAACGAGGCGAACGAGGTGTTGTCCGATCCCGAAAAGCGCTCGGCCTACGACGCTGTCGGCCACCAGGCCTGGGCCCAGGGCGCGCGCAGCGCCGACGATGTGCGCCCGCCACCCGGCTGGAGCAGCGGGTTCGAACGCCCCGAATCCGGCAGCCACCGCGCCGCCCATGGATTCGGGTCGGCCGGCGACGCGCAGTACAGCGAGTTTTTTGAAGAATTGTTCGGCAGGGCCGCTCGGGAGCGCTCGCGCCAGAACGCCCGGCATCAGGGGGGACCGCAGTCCTGGCCCGGCGACGACCAGCACGCCGACATCACGCTCACGCTCGATGACGCCTACCACGGCTGCGAACGAAGCATCCAGCTGCAATCCCACGAACTGGATGGCAGCGGCCACGTGCAGCCGCGCGTGCGCACCCTGTCCGTGAAGGTGCCGCCAGGTGTCGGACAGGGACAACGCATCCGCCTGGCCAGACAGGGCGGACCCGGATTCGGCGGCGGCGCCGCGGGCGACCTGTTTCTGAAGGTCCACATCGCCGCGGACGCCCGCTGTCGCATCGAGGGCCATGACCTGACGATGAAGGTTTTCGTCGCCCCGTGGGAGGCCGCCCTGGGCGGTGACATCGAGGTCGAAACGCCCGCCGGGCGCCTGACCGTGGTGGTCCCCTCGGGATCGGTTTCCGGCCGCAAGCTGCGCCTGAAGGGCAAAGGCATTCCGGGCAAGACGCCGGGCGACCTGTACCTCGAACTGGAGATCGCGATCCCGGGGGCCGTCACCGACGAGCAGAAGAATGCCTGGCGCAACCTGGCCGCCGCCTACCCCGGCTTTTCGCCCCGTGCCCGCTGAAACAGGAGCCCCGCCATCATGTTCACCCAAGCCATGACCGTTGCACTGGACGAGACCGCGCAGGAAACCGAACGCTGGTTGCCCGTTCAGGAGGTGGCGCGAATCTGCTGCATGAGCGCCGACTGGATCGTCACCCGTATCGAAGACCAGGTGCTGGAGGCAACCACGATCGAAGGCTGCTACCACCTCAGCGCGTCCTGCATCCCCCGGATCCAGCACATGGCGGTCATCGAACGCCAGTTTGACGCCGACCCGCAACTTGCGGCCCTCGTGGCCGACCTGGCGGAGGAAGTCCGCTCTTTGCGCGAGCAACTCGCGTTTCACCTGCGCGGCGGGTAGCGATGCTGGTCGGGCGCGAACGCCGGCGCCCCACACGGACCGTGTCACAAAGCGGGGCGACAATGGCGACATGCCCATCCTGCCCCCGTTCATCGCTCCCATTCGCTTCACCGACCCAGCGGCCGCGCTGGCCCAGGTCCAAGCCATCTACCAGGCCAGCCTGGCCCATCTGCGCGAGGCCATGCGCTGCTTTGTGGCCGGCGAGCCACTGCCCGGCCAGACCGATCCGGGCCAACCGCCTCGGGTGCGGGCCTGTTATCCCTTCGTGCGGGTCCAGATCGAGTCGGCGACCCACAGCGATTCGCGCCTGAGCTACGGCTTCGTGGCCGGTCCCGGCCGCTTCGAGACCACGCTCACCCGCCCCGACCTCTATGGCCCGTATTACCTGGAACAGTTCCGCCTGCTGCTGACCAATCACGGCGTGAGCCTGGAGGTGGGCACCGGCACGCAACCCATCCCGGTGCACTTCAGCTTCGCCGAACAAGACCACGTCGAAGGTGAGATGAGCGCCGCGCGCCGCGCGCAGATGCGCGACGTGTTCGACCTGCCCGACCTGGCAGCCATGGACGACGGCATCGCCAACGGCACGCACCAGCCGCGCGCGGGCGAAGCCCAGCCGCTGGCCCTGTTCACCGCGCCGCGGGTGGATTACTCGCTGCAGCGCCTGCGCCACTACACCGGCACCGCGCCGGAGTGGTTCCAGAACTTCGTGCTGTTCACCAACTACCAGTTCTACATCGACGAATTCATCGCGCTGGGCCGAGCCGCGATGGCCGACCCGACCAGCGAATACCTGGCCTTCGTCGAGCCGGGCAACCTGGTGACGCGCCGGGTGGGACTGCCCCCTGAGGCCATCGACGCGCTCGCCAACGTTCCGCCGCCGGGCCGCCCCAAGGCGGAACACGGCCCCCTCGGGGGGCAGGGAGCACACGAAGTGAGCGACCGTGGGGGCTACAGACTTCCCCAGATGCCCGCCTACCACCTGATGCGCGCCGACCGCACCGGCATCACCATGGTCAATATCGGCGTCGGACCGGCCAACGCCAAGACCATCACCGACCACATCGCGGTGCTTCGTCCGCACGCCTGGATCATGCTGGGCCACTGCGCGGGCCTGCGCAACAGCCAGCAACTGGGCGACTACGTGCTGGCCCACGGCTACGTGCGCGAAGACCATGTGCTCGATGAAGAGCTGCCGCTGTGGGTGCCGATACCTGCGCTGGCCGAGGTGCAGGTGGCGCTGGAGACCGCCGTGGCCGAGGTCACGCAGCTCCGCGGCCATGCGCTCAAGCGCGTGCTGCGCACCGGCACCGTGGCCTCGACCGACAACCGCAACTGGGAACTGCTGCCCGACAACACGCCCCAGCGCCGCTTCAGCCAGAGCCGCGCGATCGCGCTGGACATGGAAAGCGCCACCATCGCCGCCAACGGCTTTCGCTTTCGCGTGCCCTACGGCACCCTGCTGTGCGTGAGCGACAAGCCGCTGCACGGCGAAATCAAGCTGCCCGGCATGGCCAACCACTTCTACCGCGAACGCGTCAACCAGCACCTGCTGATCGGCCTGCGCACCATCGAGCGCCTGCGCGAGGCCGGGCTCGACCAGCTGCACAGCCGCAAACTGCGCAGCTTCGCCGAGGTGGCGTTTCAGTGAACGAATGCGCTTGCTATTTTGCGTTGCAAGGCATGGCCGTTCCGGGACGAAATCACGACGACTTGAGCCCGGGTTTCTTACCTTGTAGGACCACGCCCGACGTTGCGCCGCCCACAAGCAGAAGACAGCCACTCAATGCTCGGCTGGGCAGGCGAGCCCCAGTCCTTCGCTGGCCACCAGCAACAACCGGTCACGCGTCCACAGCCGGCTGCGTTGCGTCCAAGCGGATCCTTGCCATCAAATGAGCGTCGTCGCCGCCAGGGTTCAGCCAGTCGCACAGTGTGCCGCAACGGCCGTCTGGGGCAACGGGATTGGGATTCGGTTTGTCCGGCCGCGAACTCCTGGTTGCTTTCGCTGTCGTTGCAATCTGAACAGCGGGCGATACCGTCTTGCGCGGCGCCAACCCCAGGGTTAGTATCCGGCGACGTTTGGTGACGGACCTGATTCCTCGGGGTTCCGAAGCAGACGAACGACGTGTCCGCGCGCACCCGGCGTTGCCCGATGATGCGTTGACACACTGTCCACCATCCGGAAGCCAACCAGGCTTTCACCCTTGCAGGAGCCGCCGATGCGTAACTTCACCCTATGGAGCCTTGGTTCCGTCACTCTTTCGGGCTTGGTCTTGCTGTCCGGATGCGGAAGCAACGACGACACGCCGGCGCCAACGCCCCTGGCAACCGGGTATCTGGTCGGCAACCTGATCGAGGGGGTACCGTACCAATGCGGCGCCGTGCAGGGCATGACCGGGCGGCTCGGGCAATTCAGCTACAAGACCGGAGACGGCTGCGACTTCAAGGTCGGCAAGATGGTGTTTCCCGTGACGCCAGCCAAGCTGCAGAAGGGATACGTATCGGCCTACGACCTCACGGCCACCGCCACCGAAGCCTGGACGCTGATGGCGATCCTGCAATCGATCTCGTACTGGCGCCCCGGCAACAACCTCATGGTGGTCGACAACAACCTTGTCGCCCGCATTCCGATCGTCAGCCTCAAGGATGCTGACACAGCGGTCGCGGTTGCGTTGGCAACGTTCAAAGGCACCGTGGCGGCGGTGCCAGTCAACAGCGCGCGGATTGTGCTGGCGCAGACCGTGAATGCCGACAATTCGCTGGTCATCCCCCTGGACTCGCTGGTCGCGCAAGGCAAAGCGACGCTCAATGTGCTGCAGATCGCAACGGTATCGGGCTACCCCTACGTGCCAGCTGGGGGTTCCGCAGCGGAATCCAAAGAAAAGGACCACTCCGAAAGTGTGAATCTGCGTTTCTACGACTATGCGGGCAACCCGCTCAACTTCGCAAGCTTCAGCAGTGCGGGAAGCGACCTGCCCATCTACTCGCAATCCATCGTGACCCCCCCGATGGACACGAACGGGCTCGGGTTTGAATGGGTCTTTACCTCCAAGGACCAAAATCCGGGTGGCCACCTGCCGACCCTTGGGTCGGGCGCCGACAAGGGCACCATGAGCGGTCCCAACATCATTGCCTACAACTGGGTCGTCGGACAGAAAGCCACTCCGGAAACCGGCAACGCGTTCCAGAACGCCATCTTCTGGACAAACAACGGCAACCAGGGTTCACCGCTGACGATCTTCGGCAAAGATGCGAATCCGTCGGCCAAGAACGACACCGCCTACCCGTCTGACCTCAATTTTTTCTTCTCGGTGAATTTGTCCGGGTCCTTCAGCAACGGCCCGGGCAACACCTTTTACTGCCCGAACATGATGTTCGCCCAGAGTCAGACCAAGGCGTCCGTGAAGGCAGTCTTCGATTTCCTCTACAACCTCACCGAAACGGCGCTGAGCGGGATTGAACTGGCCGATACCGACGGCGCCGACATCGAGGCGGACAAAAGTTTCATGGGAAACATCAAGAACCTCACCAAGTCGGCGTTCAACCTGGGAACCGAGCATTGGTGGGTTTTCGGTGTCAATGCGCAAACCCAGAGCTACCGCGTGACGATCAACAACACCCCGGCGGTGATCATGCCCTGCCAACTCGCACAAGGCCCCATCAGCTCCACCAACCCCTACATTCCTGCCGTCATCACCTCGACGCATGACGACCATACGTTTGATGTCCACATGGCCTTCCCCAAGCAGACCCTCAAGGGCATCGGCGCCTCCGGCTGCACGGGTTCGAAATGCTGACAGCCGGCGGGGACTCTGGCCCTTTTGGGAATCAAGGCCTCTGGTTGCTATTTTCTTGGTAGCAACTGGAGACCATATGACGCTTGGGTTCAGCCGATTTGGCTGAATTGCGCCGGAATCTGACTCGCCTGCAGCGCCTGCGCCATCGCCTCGCCCATGCGCACCGCGCCAGCCGGCGCCCAGGCCGGGTTGAAGCGCAGCGTGTCCCTGGGCCAGAGCAGCACCACGGTGGAGCCGAGCAGGAAGCGGCCCATCTCGTCGCCCTGCTTCAGGTGCACCGGCGCGTCGTCGTAGCGCCATTCCCGCACCGAGCCACTGCGCGGCGGATTGACCACGCCGTGCCAGGCGGTGGCCATGCTGCCGACGATGGTGGCGCCCACCAGCACCTGCACGAAAGGACCGCGCGCGGTGTCGAACACGCAGACCACGCGCTCGTTGCGGGCGAACAGCCCCGGCACACCGCGCGCCGTGGCCGGGTTGACCGAGAACAGGTCGCCCGGCACGTAAATCATGCTTGTCAGGCGGCCGTCGCAGGGCATGTGGATGCGGTGGTAGTCCTTCGGGCTCAGGTAGATGGTGGCAAAGTGGCCATCCTGAAATTGGGTGGCCAGCGCCGCGTCGCCGCCCACCAGCGCGCGGGTGCTGTAGTGGTGGCCCTTGGCCTGGAAGATCTGGTCTTTTTCGATCGGGCCGAACTGGCTGATGGCGCCATCGACCGGGCAGATCCAGTCGGCCGCGGCCAACGGGCGGGCGCCCGCGCGCAGCGGACGGGTGAAGAACTCGTTGAAGCTGCGGTAGCTGGCCGGATCGGGGTTGGCGGCCTCCGCCATGTTCACGCCATAGCGGCGGATGAACCACGGGATGACCCGGCGCGTCCAGGCGGTGGACTCCGACGTCGCGCACCGTCCGGCGAATTCGGTGAGCGCTTGTTTGGGCAACAGGTACTGCAACAGCACCGAAAAACGGTCAGACACGATACGGTCACCCGGAGTCCATGAAGGGACAAATTTTATCCGGCGTCCGTTCGCCGCCCCGGCGCACCCAGGGCGGAACCCCTCCGCGCAAAACACGCCAACCAAGGGTTAACCCCAAGTATGGCTGACCAATTAATAAGTATGCTTAGTATTTTCCAAAACGAGGTGACGCATGGCTCAAGAGACCAATCAATTGCCCGTCCTGGTGTCCGGTGGCGGCATCGGCGGACTGGCGGCGGCGCTGGCGCTGGTGCGCCAGGGTTTTCAGGTGCAGGTGTTCGAGCAATCGGCCGAGATCGGCGAGATCGGGGCCGGCATCCAGCTCGGCCCGAACGCGTTTCACGCCTTCGATGCGCTCGGCGTGGGCGACAAGGCGCGTGGGCGCGCGGTCTACACCGACTACATGGTGATGCACGACGCGCTGGACGAAACGCTGGTCGGCCGGATCGAGACCGGCGAGGCCTTCCGCAAGCGCTTCGGCAACCCCTATGCGGTGATCCACCGCGTGGACATCCACTCCTCGCTGCTCGAAGGCGCGGTGGAGACCGGCCGCGTCGAGTTCTTCACCAGCACCCGCATCGAGAAAATCGAGCAGGACGAGGCCGCCGGCACCGTGACCGCCATCGACCAGAACGGCAAACGCTGGACCGGCCAGGCGCTGATCGGCGCCGACGGCGGCAAATCGGTGGTGCGCGCGCAGTACGTGAACGACCCGCCGCGCGTGACCGGCCATGTGGTCTACCGCGCGGTGGTCGAGAAGGCCGACTTCCCCGACGACCTGAAGTGGAACGCCGCCAGCCTGTGGGCCGGCCCCAAATGCCACCTGGTGCACTATCCGCTGCGCGGCGGCGAGCAGTACAACGTGGTGGTGACCTTCCACAGCCGCCAGCAGGAGCAGTGGGGCGTGACCGATGGCAGCAAGGAAGAGGTGGAGAGCTACTTCCAGGGCATCTGTCCCAAGGCCCGCCAGCTGATCGAACTGCCCAAGAGCTGGCGCCGCTGGGCCACCGCCGACAAGGAGCCCATCGGCACCTGGGTGTTTGGCCGCGCCACCATCCTCGGCGATGCCGCGCACCCCACCACGCAGTACATGGCCCAGGGCGCCTGCATGGCCATGGAAGACGCCGTGACGCTGGGCGAGGCCTTGCGCGTGACGAACAAGGACTGGGACGCCGCGCTCGCGCTGTACCAGAAGAACCGCGTGACCCGCACCGCGCGCATCGTGTTGTCGGGCCGCGAAATGGGCCGTCTGTACCACGCCGCCGGCGTGGAGCGTCTGGTGCGCAACAGCCTGTGGAAAGGCCGCAGCCAGGAGCGCTTCTACGACGCCATGGAATGGCTGTACGGCTGGAACGTGACCAACTGCCTGCAGCAAGGTTGACAGCCCCATCCCCACACTGACACCGAACGGAGACACCCCATGCACGACCTTGGCCGCCTCGAAGACCTGCCGCAGGATTACCGCGACGAACTGACCCAACTCAACCTGGTGCCGCTGTGGCCCAGCCTGCGCGCGGTGCTGCCGCCGAACGTACCCACGCGCAAGACGCAGCCCACCTGCTGGGCCTACGACACGCTGCGCCCGCTGCTGATGCGCGCCGGCGACCTCACGCCCATGGAAAAGGCCGAGCGCCGCGTGCTGGTCATGGCCAACCCCGGCCACGGCCTGGAGAAGATGCAGGCCAGTGCCGCGATCTACCTCGGCATGCAGCTGTTGCTGCCCGGCGAGTGGGCCCCCAGCCACCGCCACACGCCCAATGCCGTGCGCATGATCGTGGAAGGTGAAGGCGCCTGGACCACGGTGGACGGTGAAAAATGTCCGATGTCGCGTGGCGACCTGATCCTGACCCCCACCGGCCTGTGGCACGAACACGGCCACGACGGCGACCAGCCCGTGGTCTGGCTCGACGTGCTGGATTTGCCCATCGTCTATTTCATGGAAGCCTCCTACGTGCTCCCCGGCGAGCGCCAGGCCGTGAAGGCCAGCCGCGGTGACCGCGCCTGGAGCCGCGCCGGCGTGGTGCCCAGCCCCGTGTTCGCACGCAGTGGCAAGCGCAACCCGGTGCTGCGCTACCCGTGGGCCGAGGCCCGCGCCGCGCTGCTGGAGCTGGCGGCCGACCAGCCGGAGCTGGACGCGGTGCAGGTGACCTACGTGAACCCCGAGACCGGCGAGGATGCCGAGAACATCCTGGGTTTCTATTCGCTGATGCTGCGTCCCGGCCAGACGCTGCGCCTGCCGGCGCGCTCGCCGGCCCAGGTGTTCCACCTGATCGAGGGCCGCGTGCAGGCGCAGATCGTGGACAGCACCTTCACCCTGGCCGAGGCCGACACCTGCTGCGCACCGGGCTACGAAGCGGTCACGCTGACCAACCTGCGCGCCGACGCCCCCTCGTTCGTCTTCATTGCCGACGAGTCGCCGCTGCACCGCAAGCTGGGCGTGTACGAAACACGCTGACCCCCTGAGCCGCGCTTCGCGCGTCACCCCCCTGCAAGGGGGGGCGGCACCAGCGGCCTGGCAAAGCCAGTTCCGCGGTGCCGCTGACCCCACACCCATCCGCATCGAACCATGACCGCCTACCTTTTCAACCCGCCCGCCATCCCATCCCTGCCCATCCAGGGCCGCGACGAACGCTTCCCCATCAACCGCCTGTTTTTTGTCGGCCGCAACTACCACGCGCACGCGGTCGAGATGGGCAAACCCGTGGACAAGTCGGTGGAGCGGCCGTTCTACTTCACCAAGGCGCCGCAGACCCTGACGCCCTCGGGCGCCACGGTGGCCTACCCGCCCGAGACGAGCAACTACCACTTCGAGATGGAACTGGTCGTGGCCATCGGCAAGCCGGGTTTTCGCGTGAAGGCCGAGGACGCGCACACCGTGATCTATGGCTACGCCGTCGGGCTCGACATGACCCGGCGCGACCTGCAGCTGGTGGCGCGCGACAAGGGCCGCCCCTGGGACCTGGGCAAGGACGTGGAGCAATCGTCGGTGTGCAGCGCCATCGTGCCGATGCCGGGGCAGATCGTCGAGCACGGGGCCATCGCGCTGGAAGTGAACGGCCAGACCAAACAGTCGTCCGACGTGGACCGGCTGATCTGGAACGTCCGTGAAATCATCGCCGACCTTTCGCTGTTCTACCACCTGTTGCCCGGCGACCTGATCTACACCGGCACCCCGGAAGGCGTGGGCGCGGTGCTGCCCGGCGACCACATCACGGGCCGCGTGGCCGGCGTGGCCGAAGTGGCGCTGACGGTGGGACCGGCGGCGTAAGACCCGTCGCCGGTCACGCACCGCCCGCCGCGACCCTCAGCCGGCGGGCCAGGGCCCGGCCACGAACTCGGCCTCGTCCATGCCAGGCCAGGGGGGCATGGTCACGGCAACCGCCTCGAAGCGCACCGTGCCCACCGCGCGGAACTGGAAGGCGGTGCCCAGCGGAATCGACAGGCTGGTACCCGGGCGCAGGGCGACCACCGTTTCACGCCCGTCCTGGCAACGCCACATCTCGGCCTCACCGGCGATCACGTACCAGAGCTCTTCCACCGTCCGGTGACGCACGGCTTGCGAGCAGCGGCCCGGCGCCAGCTCGAAGTGCGCCATGCTGCCGCCGGCCAGGCGCAGCAGCACCCGCACGTCGGAGCCATCGGGTGCGGTGACGGTGGGCCGTTCGGGCAGGTCCATCGTGGCGAAGTTGGTCATGAGCGATACGCTTTGCAATGTTTCGACGCCGCCGGTCCGGCGCCGGCGCATGTGGCAGCACGCCATTCTGGCGCAGGCCCAGGCCGGCCGGTGCACCGTCCACGCCTTAACGCCCTGGTAACTCCTGTTTTCATAGCATTAAGTGGCCATCCGGTGATGGAATCGGGTCAATTTGGTGCTGAAATCGGGCATTTTTTCCCCGCGCGGAGCCACCGGAGGCGGGCCCGGACGCCTTCGGAAGCCCCTGAGACCGCCGTTTCATGCATCAAAACCGCCATGACCCAGCGCCGAATGGCCACAACGCGCTATTGTTTTTCAAGTGCTCGGCAGCGGCCACGCCGTAACGCCCGCGCCCGGCAGGGGCGCCGGCATCCGGCGACAATGGGTGCATGAGCGTACCGTTGATCGACGTCAGCCACCTGCGCAAGCGCTACGGCGAGTCCGTGGTGGTGGACGACGTGTCCTTTCACATTGCGCCGGGCGAGTGCCTGGGCGTGATCGGCCCCAACGGCGCCGGCAAGACCACCACCATCCGCATGGCGCTGGGCCTGGCCGCGCCCGACGGCGGCGAAGTGGCCTACACGCTGGACGGCACGCGCCGCACCATGCCCGCCGACGCACTGGCCATCAAGGCACGCCTGGGCGTGGTCAGCCAGTTCGACACGCTGGACCCGGACTTCAACCTGGCCGAGAACCTGCTGGTCTACGGGCGCTATTTCGGCATGAAGGACGCCGCCATCCGCTCGCGCATTCCGCAGCTGCTGGAGTTTGCGGCCTTGTCGCACAAGGCCGAGGCCAAGCCGGGCGAGCTCTCGGGCGGCATGAAGCGACGCCTGTCACTGGCCCGCGCGCTGGTCAACGACCCGCAGCTCCTGCTGCTCGACGAGCCCACGACCGGGCTGGACCCGCAGGCGCGCCACCTGATGTGGGAGCGGCTGCAACTGCTGCTGCAGCAGGGCAAATCCATCCTGCTGACCACCCACTTCATGGACGAGGCCGAGCGCCTGTGCCACCGCCTGCTGGTGCTGGACCACGGCCGAAAGATCGCCGAGGGCCGCCCCCGCGAACTCATCGCCGAGCACCTGGAGCCCGATGTGGTCGAGGTCTACGGCGTGGGCGCGCTGGCGCTGGCCGACGACCCGGCCCTGCGCGCGCAGGCGGCGCGGGTGGAGGTCAGCGGCGAAACCGTGTTTTTCTACACCGCGCAGGCCCGTCCCCTGCTGGGGGCGCTGGAGGCCTACCCGCAGCTGCGCACGCTGCACCGGCCGGCGAATCTGGAAGATCTTTTTCTCAAATTGACCGGGCGCCAGATCCGGGAGGAAGGCTGAGCAAATGGCCCCCACGCTCCGCGCTTCGCGTCGTCCCTGCCCCCCGGGGGGGCGCGTTTCGCCTTGGGGCGGCCCGGCGGCGAAACCATCATGACCCAGTTATCCACTCCCTCGGTCTGGCGGGCGCCTGCACTGTCCATGCGCTGGTGGCCGGTGTTCCTACGCAACCTGCTGGTCTGGCGCAAGCTGGCCATTCCCAGCCTGGTGGGCAACATCGCCGAGCCGTTGATGTGGCTGGTGGCCTTCGGCTACGGGCTCGGCGCGCTGGTCGGCCAGGTGCAGCTCGGCGACCGACAAGTGCCCTACATCCTGTTCCTGGCCAGCGGCAGCATCTGCATGAGCGCGATGAACGCGGCCAGCTTCGAGGCGCTGTACTCGGCGTTCTCGCGCATGCACGTGCAGAAAACCTGGGACGGCATCATGAACGCCCCGGTCCGGCTGGACGACGTGGTGCTGGCCGAAATGCTCTGGGCCGCCTTCAAGGCGCTGTTCACCGTGACCGCCATCCTGGGGGTGATGCTGGCGCTGGGCATCAGCCACAGCCCGAAGCTGCTGGTGGCCTGGCCCGTGCTGCTGTTCGTGGGCATCGCCTTCAGCTGCATCGCGCTGATCTTCAACGCGCTGGCCAAGGGCTACGACTTCTTCACCTACTACTTCACGCTGTTCCTCACGCCGATGATGTTCCTGTCGGGCATCTTCTTTCCGCGCGAGCAGCTGCCGCCACTGGTGCGCGCGGTGGCCGAATGGCTGCCGCTGTCGGCCGCGGTGGAGTTGGTGCGTCCGCTGTTCCTGGACCAGTGGCCGGCGCATCCGCTGCGCCACCTGGCGGTGCTCGCGGTGTTCGCCGGGGTGTCGTTCTGGATCGCGCTGGCGCTCACGCGCAAACGTTTTCGCAGTTGAAGCGCCATGTTCGGTATCAACTTCATAGCGGCTGTTGGCCATCCGGCGCTGGAAATTGGCCCATTTGATCGCAAACCGGCGCCTTGGAACGCCTTGTTGGAACCAGCGGCAATCACCTGCGACGCGGCGGCATCGGTTTAGACTGCGCATTCACGCTTGCTCAGACCCGCCAACGCCGTGCACCTGACCTTCACCGCCCTGCTGCTGACCCTCGCCCTGTTCGTGAGCATCGTGCTCTGCATGGAACTCGGGCGGCGTCTGGGGCGCATCGCGCTGGAGCGCAATCCGGGCGGCCTGCCCAAGGGCATCGGCGCCGCGGAAGGCGCCATCTTCGGCCTGCTCGGGTTGATCATCGCCTTCACCTTTTCGGGCGCGGCGTCCCGGTTCGAGGAACGCCGCCACCTCATCACCGAGGAAGCCAACGACATCGGCACCGCCTGGCTGCGGATCGACCTGTTGCCAGCGCAGGCCCAGCCCGAGATGCGTGACCTGTTCCGGCGGTACCTCGATTCGCGACTGGCCGTGTACCAAGCTGCGCAGGACCCGCAAGCCGTGGCCACGCGGCTGGCGGTCAGCGCTGATCTGCAAAACCGGATCTGGGCCAAGGCAACCCACGGCGTGCACAGCGCGGGCGCGTCGGGTGCGGCGCCAATGCTGCTGCTGCCCGCGCTGAACGCGATGTTCGATATCGCCACCACCCGCACCCGTGCGACGCAAAACCACCCGCCGGCAGTGATGTTCATGCTGCTGCCGGCGCTGATGCTGATCGCCGCCGTCCTGGTGGGCTTTGACCTGTCGGAAAACAAGGTGCGCCAGCCGCTGCACATCCTGGCGTTCGCGGCCGTGTTGTCGCTCACGGTCTACGTGATCGTCGACCTGGAGTTCCCGCGCTTCGGCCTGATCCGGATCGACAGTTCCGACCAGGTGCTGGTGGACCTTCGGGCGGGCATGAATTGACGCCGCGTGGACGCTTGAGCGTCTTATTTGAGCCAGATCAAGATGTTGCACCGCATCATTCCCACAATAGGCCTTCATGTTTCCTGAATCTTGAAATGGAGCGCCTTCATGTCCGCCACAGCCCCCGCCTCAACCGCCGTCGACAAGAGCCTGTTCGTCTTTCTGGACAAATGCCACGCGGACATCCAGCAAAAGCTCGAACAGATGATGGCGCTGGCCGTCGCGTTGGATGAGGGTGGCCTGACGCCGGCCCTGCAGGCGCAGGCGCGGGAACTCACCGACTGGTTCAACGCCGAGGCGCGCCAGCACCACCTGGACGAAGAAAAACACGTTTTCCCCGCTTTGCTGGCAAGCAACCAGGAAGAGATCCTGCAGGTGACGCACCGCTTGATCCAGGACCACGGCTGGCTGGAAGCCGACTGGTACGAAATCGAGCCCTCGCTGGAGGCCACGGCCGACGGCAACGTCTGGTTCGATCCGATCGTGCTGCGTCAGGGCGTGGAGGTGTTCCAGCAACTCTATCTGGACCACATCGTGCTGGAGGAATCGCTGGCCTACCCCGAGGCGCGTTCGCGCGTGAACCCGGCCCTGCTGGAATCCATGGGCCGCGAAATGGCCAAACGCCGCGCCGTGCGCGACGCCAAGGAAGCCCGGAACAAAGACAAGGCTTGAGTAGGGCGCTGCCAGCTAGAGCCCGCTTGCCGGGCGCTGGTGGCATGCCGGTCGCATTCGTCGCCTCGCTGACAGATACGGCAGCTAAGATCGTGATCGTATCGATCGCTGAGGTCGTCTCTTTTCTTCATTTCCATTTTTCGGAGTTCACAGCATGAGCATCACCACCGTCGGCATCATCGGCGCGGGCACCATGGGCAACGGCATTGCACAGGCCTGCGCGGTCTCGGGCATTCAAGTCGTCATGGTCGACATTTCGGACGCGGCGGTTGCCAAAGGTTTGGCCACCGTGGCGGGCAGCCTGGAGCGCCTGCTCAAGAAGGAGAAGATCAGCGCGGCCGACAAGGATGCCGCCTTGGCGCGCATCAAGGGGAGCACCAGCTACGACGACCTCAAGGGTGCGGGTCTCGTGATCGAGGCTGCCACGGAAAACCACGAGCTCAAGGTCAAAATCCTCAAGCAGGTCGACGCCATCGTCGCGCCCGAGGTCATCATTGCCTCCAACACCTCGTCGATCTCGATCACCAAACTGGCCGCCGTGACCGGCCGCCCTGACCGTTTCATTGGCATGCATTTCTTCAACCCGGTGCCCATGATGGCGCTGGTGGAGATCATCCGCGGCCTGCAGACCAGCGATGCCACCCACGCCGCAGTGGAAGCCATGGCCAAGGCACTGGGCAAGACCCCGATCACGGTGAAAAACTCCCCCGGCTTCGTGGTCAACCGCATCCTGGTGCCGATGATCAACGAGGCGTTCTTCGTGCTGGCCGAGGGCCTGGCCACGCCCGAGGACATCGATGCGGGGATGAAGCTCGGTTGCAACCAGCCTATCGGCCCCCTCGCGCTCGCGGACATGGTGGGCCTGGATGTCTGCCTGGCGGTCATGGATGTCTATCTGGCCGAGTTCGGTGACAGCAAGTACCGCGCCTGCCCGCTGCTGAAAGAAATGGTGGCGGCCGGGCACTTGGGCCGAAAAACCGGACGCGGCGTCTACAGCTACTGATCCAGCGCCCTGGCCGGCGCCCTACCAGCCGCGGTGTCGCTTGCGCGAACCGGCGGCAGCAGGGCTCCCCCTACCATGCGGGGCATGAACCCTGCCAACACCCCCACCGCTTCCCACCCCGACGGCAGCGTCGACTGCGAAGTCCGCGACAACCTGCTGCTCATCGGCATCAACCGGCCTGCCAAACGCAACGGCTTCACGCCAAAGATGTTCCGCGAGCTCGGTGAAGCCTACACGCGCCTGGACGACGAGTCCGATCTGCGTGTGGGGGTTCTGCATGCCTTTGGCGATCATTTCACGGCCGGTCTGGATCTGCCCACCATCGCCCCGCTGATGCAGCGCGGCGAAAAGGCTGTTCCCCTGGGCCTGGTGGACCCGCTGAATCTGGGCATGGAGGGCTACCGGCGGCGCACCAAGCCGATGGTGGTGGCGGTCAAGGGCATCACGTACACCTTGGGCATCGAGCTGATGCTGGCCGCCGACATCGTGGTGGCCGCGCACGACTGCCGCTTTTCGCAGTTGGAAGTCAAGCGCGGCATCATGGCCACCGGCGGGGCCACATTGCGCATGGCCGAACGTGCCGGCCTGGGCAATGCGCTGCTGCATCTGCTGACCGGCGATGAGTTCGGCAGCGACGAGGCGCTGCGGCTGAACTTCGTGCAGAAAGTGGTGCCAGCCGGCACCGAACTGGACGCGGCCCTGGCCTTGGCCGACGCCATTGCGGCGCAGGCGCCGCTCGCTGTGGTGGCCACCCGGCTGAACGCGCTCAAGGCCGTCGAGCATGGCCCGGTGGTGGCCATGCACGAGTTCATCGCCACCCAGCAGCGCCTGTCCCGCAGCGAGGACGCCGCCGAAGGCGTGCGCTCCTTTGTCGAGCGCCGTCCGGCGCGGTTTCGAGGCCGCTGAGCCCACCCGTCCCCGGCCCAAGGCGGGCTTCAACAAAGACCGCAAAGACCGCAAAGACCCATTTATATTGTGTACAATTTAATTTTGAGCAATAATAAACCCATGCCCATTCCGACATCAGAAAACGTCCTCTTTGACGCCGACCAGGCCCTGCGCCTGGACCATCAGCTGTGTTTTGCGCTGTACTCCACATCGTTGGCGATGACCAAGTTGTACAAACCCCTGCTCACCGAACTGGGCCTGACCTACCCGCAATACCTGGCGCTGCTGGCCTTGTGGGAGCGCGATGGCCAGCGGGTGTCCGACCTGGGTGCGCGCCTGTTCCTCGACTCCGGCACGCTCACGCCGCTGCTCAAGCGCCTGGAGGCCGCCGATCTGGTGCGCCGCCAGCGCAGCCGCGACGACGAGCGCACCGTGCGCATCCACCTGACCGACGCCGGCCACGCCCTGAAGGCGCGCGCCGCTGCCGTGCCGGGCTGCATGCTGAAAGCCACCGGTTGCAGCCTTGGCGAGGTGATGAACCTGACCCGGCGCGTGCAGGCCCTGCGCGACCATCTCGGCGTTCTGGCGTTGGCGCCACAAGCCCCGCCCGGGGATCTTCCCGTTTCTCCCACCGCCTGAACCAGGCACCTACCCTTTGAAAGAAGACCATGACCACTACCCTCACCAAAGTCCTTTACACCGCCGTGGCCACCTCCACCGGCGGCCGCGCCGGCCGCGCAGTCAGCTCCGACGGCCTGCTTGATGTGAACATCGCGCCGCCGAAAGAACTCGGCGGCCCCGGCGGCGCAACCAACCCCGAGCAACTGTTTGCCGCCGGTTATTCGGCCTGTTTCCTCAGCGCGCTCAAGCACGTGGCCGGCCTGCAGAAGATCGCCGTGCCGGCCGACGCCACGGCCACCGCGTCGGTGGGCATCGGGCCGGTCGCTACGGGTTTTGGCCTGAATGCCCGGATGGTCGTGAGCCTGCCCGGCATGGACCGCGCCGTCGCGCAGAAGCTGGTCGACACCGCCCATCAGGTGTGTCCTTACTCAAACGCCACGCGCGGCAACATCGACGTCGTGATCGAGCTGGCCTGAGCGCCCTGCCAGGATGGCAGGTCTGGCCGGCCCGCACAGGGCGCCAGGCTTGCGGATACCCCCAACACGGGGCGGCAAGTTGACATGGGTCAACTGAGCGGACGGCCAGCGGGTGCAAGCTAGCGCTCAGCTTGGCCGGGGATGATGGTCAGGCCGGACTACAACCAATCACGCCGTAGAGGCGGACCGCAGGAGACATCATGAAGCTCGCTTTGCTCTCGGACATTCATTCAAACGTCCAGGCCCTTGACGCCTGCCTTGAACACGCCGAGGCGGCCGGCGCCCAGCGATTCGCCCTGCTCGGCGACCTGGTCGGTTATGGCGCCGACCCGGTCGCGGTGGTGCAGCGCGTGATGCAACTGGCCGGCGACGGCGCCATCGTGCTCAAGGGCAATCACGACGAGATGGCGGTGACCCCGGAGGGCGGCAACAAGACACTGGGCGGCAGCACCGCCGACTGGACCCACGCACAGCTCGACGCGCAGCAGCGCGCCTTTCTCGACCAGCTGCCGATGACCCACCGCGAAGACGCGGTGCTGCTGGTGCACGCGAGCGTCGACTCCCCCGAGCGCTGGCGCTATGTGGACGATGAGCGAAGCGCCGGCGCGAGCCTGGATGCCTGCGCGGAACAGCCGGGGGTGCACTATGTGTTTGGCGGCCACGTCCACCAGCAGATGCTGTACTACCGCGGCACCGGTAGGGGCCTGATGAAGTTCGCGCCGACACCCGGCGTGGCGATACCGATGCCGCGTCACCGGCAGTGGGTGGCAACGATCGGCTCGGTGGGCCAGCCGCGCGACGGCGATCCGCGCGCCATGTATGCGATGTTCGACCTGTCCAGCGCCCAGGTTGCTTTTCATCGCGTGCCGTACGATTTTCAATCGGCCGCTGCGGCGATCAGAGCCGCCGGACTGCCCGAATTTTTTGCCAAACGCCTGGAGGATGGACGTTGAAACTGCTGGAACCTGGAACCGAACTGGATGGATTTGTCATCGAGGACTGCATTCACGCGGGGGGCATGGCCCACATCTACCGCGTTCACTATGCGTCCGGCCCCCGCGATCCGGGTTTCCCGCTGGCGATGAAGATTCCCCGCATGACTGCGGGAGATGGTGCCGAGAACATCGTGAGCTTCGAGGTGGAGCACCAGATCATGCAGGTGCTCACCGGCTACCACGCACCGCGCTTTGTGGCCGCCGGCGACCTTGACCACATCCCGTATCTGGTGATGGAGTACGTCGAAGGCCACACGCTTCAGCACTGGCTGGACATGCCCGAACGGCCCGACACCGCCACGCTGCAACACCTCGGGGCGGCGATGGCCCGCGCCGCGCACAGCCTGCACCGCCAGAATGTCTGCCACCTCGACCTCAAGCCGGCCAACGTGCTCATGCGCGAAAACGGTGTCGCGGTGTTCCTCGATTTCGGGCTCTCCTGCCACGCGCACTACCCCGACCTGCTGGCCGAGGAACTGCGCAAGGCCATCGGCTCGCCCGCCTGGATCGCGCCCGAGCAGGTGGTGGGCGTACGCGGCGACCCCCGCAGTGACATCTTCGCGATCGGCGTGATCCTCTACGAACTGGCCACCGGCGAGCTGCCCTTCGGCGCACCCCAGACGGCAGGCGGCATGCGCCAGCGGCTGTGGATGGACCCGGTGCCGCCGCGCGCCTTGCGTCCCGACCTGCCTGAATGGTTGCAGGAAGTCATCCTGCGCTGCCTGGAGCCCGAAGCGGCCAAGCGTTACCCGTCCGCGGCGCACCTGCTGTTCGACATGACGCATCCCGACCAGATCGAGGTCACCGAGCGCGGCAAGAAGACCGAGAAAACCGGCTTCGGGACCCACTTCAAGCGCTGGATCAAGGCCGCCGGCATGCATTACGAGCCCAGCCCGCTTCCCACGCACCAGATCGACGAAGTGCCGATCGTGATGGTGGCCGTGCCACACTGGGACGTCAAGGACGAGACCCTGTACTCGCTGCGCCAGGCGGTGGAACGGTCGATGGGGCTGCGCCCGGGCGCCCGGCTGGCCTGCGTCACGGTCATCTCCCCGGGCGACACCAGTTCGTCGAAAAGCGAGAAGAGCGAAACCCGGGTGCACCGGCGCTACCTCACCATGTTGCGACAGTGGGCACAGCCGCTGAATCTCAATGGCGGTCAGGTGTCGTACCACGTGATCGAATCCAGCGACGTGGCACAGGCGATCGTGCGCTACGCCGAAGGCAACCACGCGAGCCTGATCGTGATGGGCGCGGCCACGCACGGCCTTCAGATGCAGCGCTTCGTGGCGACGGTGCCGATCAAGGTGGCCATGGATGCCCCGTGCACGGTGATCCTGGTCAAGCAGGCCTTGCCGTTCGACCAGCTCGCGGACCTGCCGGAAGAAACCGCCTGAGCCCGCCGCGCGACGGCGAGAATCGCCGCATGCCCCACCCGCTGCCCGACCACGAAGCCCTCGCAACGGGCCACGCGCCCCCCTACGCGGCGCTCACCCCCGACGTGGTGCTGGACGCGCTGGCCGGCGTGGGGCTGCACGGCGATGGCCGCCTGACCGCGCTGAGCTCCTACGAAAACCGCGTGTACCAGATCCATCTGGAGGAACCCCATGCCGGACAGGGTGCGGTGGTGGCCAAGTTCTACCGCCCCGGACGCTGGAGCGAGGCCCAGATCCTGGAAGAACACGCTTTTACCGCCGAACTGGCCGCCGCCGAAGTCCCGGTGGTCGCGCCCCTGGCACTGGACGGAAACACCCTGCACCGCCACGCCGGCTTTTCTTTCAGCGTCAGCCCCTGGCGCGGCGGGCGGCGCCCCGAGTTGGACGATTTCGAGGTGCTGGAATGGGTGGGGCGCTTTCTGGCGCGCATTCACACGGTGGGCGCCGCCGGTGAGTTTGTGGCGCGCCCCGCACTGGACGTGCAGACCTTCGCCATCGAGCCGCGCGATTGGCTGCTGGCGCACCCGATGATTCCGCTCGACGTGCAGGCCGACTGGGAAAAAGCCTGTGACGAAGCTATTGATTTGATAGCTGCTCGTGGCCGATTGACGCTGGGGAATGGCCAAAAAGATTCCAAAATCAGGCTCCACGGCGACTGCCACCCCGGTAACATCCTGTGGACGCCCACCGACCGGGCCGGTGGCGGCCCGCACTTCGTCGATCTGGACGACGCACGCATGGGACCGGCGGTGCAGGACCTTTGGATGCTGCTCTCGGGCGACCGGCGCCAGCGCACGCTGCAACTGTCCGGCCTGCTGGATGGCTACGAGCAATTCCGCACCTTCGACCGCCGTGAACTGGCGCTGATCGAACCCTTGCGCACCCTGCGCCTGATCCACTACAGCGCCTGGCTGGCGCGCCGCTGGAACGACCCGATCTTTCCGGCCAACTTCCCCTGGTTCGGCAGTCGGGACTACTGGCGTGGCCAGGTGGACACCCTGCATGAGCAGATCGAAGCCATGCAGGAAGATCCGCTGGATGTCGGTTGAGCCGAGCCGGGTGTCGCGTTGGCACGGCGGTCGCCTTGCAACAGCCAGGGATCGTCCGTAGCATGGCAGAGCGGCCAGCCTCGCAGCGCTGGCGCCAGATCGGCCGTCAGGCCAAAAACGCCCCACCCACCCCTATCCGACCGCCATGAATATTCCACCACGCGCCCTCGCTCCATTGTTGCTTGCCCTCCCGGCCATCGCCAGCGCGCAGCAGCTCAACGTCCTGTGCAGCATGAACCCCGAGTGGTGCCGCAACGCGGCTGCAATCTACGAGCGGACGCAGAACGTCAAGGTCAGCGTCATCAACAAGCCGACCGGCGAGTCCTTTGCCCAGCTGATGGCAGAGAAAGATCGCCCCAAGGTGGACGTCTGGTTCGGTGGAACGATCGACCCGCACCTCCAGGCAGCCGACTCGGGGCTGTTGCAGGAATACCGCTCGCCCAGCCTGCCGCAGCTGCACCCCTGGGCCCAGAACGCCGCGAAGGTCTCCGGCTACCGCACCGTCGGCCTGTACTCCGAGGTGCTTGGCATCGCCTACAACACCGACATCCTCCAGAAGAAAAAGTTGCCGACCCCGAAGTGCTGGAAAGACCTGGCTCTGCCCGCCTACCGCGGTGAAGTCCAGATCGCCAACGCCCAGTCCAGCGGCACCTCGTACGTGGCCATCGCGACGTTTGTCCAGCTTTTCGGTGAAGAAGCCGCCTTTGACTTCATGAGGGCCATGCATCCGAATGTCAGCGCCTACTCACGCCAAGGCCTCGGCCCGATCAAGGCTGTTGCAAAAGGGGAGGCGGGCGTTTCGGTCAGCTTTCTCCACAACGCGGCGCAGGAGGCCGAGCTCGGTTTTCCGGTCAAGTATGTCGCGCCCTGCGAAGGCACCGGCTACAGTGTTGGCGGCATGAGTATCGTCAAGGGCGCCCCGCACACCGCGGAGGCACAGCGGTTCTTCGAATGGGCGCTGTCGCCGCAAGGGCAGAAGGTGGCCGCCACCTCACGCTCGTACCAGTTCCCATCCAACCGCCAGACACCGGTGCCCGAGGGCGCGCCCACGCTCAAGGGCGCCAAACTGATCGACTACGACCTCCAGAAGTACGGCGCCAGCGCCGAGCGCAAGCGCCTGCTCAACCGGTGGGAAAAAGAGGTCTACAACCGTTCCAACTGAGGCTTGCCCGGCTGACTGTGGACTTCTACCATCTCTTGGGGCGCGGCCACACGCGATTATTCAATACAAGCTGCAACACCGTTGCATGGGTAAGCGATCGAAAGAAATGTAGCGTTTTAGGAGTAACTCACCTTTCCGAGAATGGACGCGGACACTCTACGTGGCATGATCAGCCAACACACTACTTTTCAGTGAGCCGAATTCTCGGAACGAATGAATGCAATCTACAGGCACTTTGGCCACCGGCGATCTTCGTATTGATGCCTTGCTTGGAAGTTCTCAATGGGTTGGCACAGCTGGTCAAACCGTGGAACTGACCTACAGCTTTCCAGACGCCTCAAGCCTCTGGCCTACAACCGTCGGCGAATATGCAGCGGGTACGGCCTGGGGACCTCAGAGTGGCGTTACCGCTCTTTCGGAGGCGGCAAAGATGGCGGTTCGAGCGGCCCTGGCAAGCTGGTCAGCCGTAGCCAATATCCGATTCGTGGAAGCCGCAGACAACGCCTCGACACATGGAACGCTGCGCTTCGCTTGGACGACATCGGCGGTCGATGAGCAGTCGTTTGCCTACGCTCCTCAGTCCACTGACAAGGCCGGTGACATTTGGTTGAACTCGCTGGCGCCTTGGGACGGTTTCACGCCAGGAAGCTACGGCTACTCCACGCTGATTCACGAGATCGGCCACGCATTGGGGCTGAAGCACCCCTTCGAAGGCGCATTGACGTTGCCAGCGCAACAGGAAAGCTATGCCTACTCCCTGATGAGCTACACCGCCTTCGCCGGCTCTGCGCGCTCGTGGGTCGATTTCGAGCCGACCACGCCCATGCTCTATGACCTGTTGGCCATCCAGTCAATGTATGGCGCCGATTTGAAAACACGAAGTGGCGACGACACCTACGTCTTTACCGAAAACCAGCGCTACTTCCAGACACTGTGGGATGTAGCCGGTAATGACACCATCGTCTGGCAAGGCCAAAACCAAGGCGCGCGCATCGACCTTAACGCTGGGAAATTCAGTCAGATCGGCGAAGCACTGACTTTTTGGAGCGAAGACTTCAGCAGTTCATGGACCGACCGCGACACGGTAGCGATCGCGTTCGGCGTGGCGATTGAGAACGCCACTGGCAGTGACGGCGATGACACTTTGATCGGCAATGCACTGGACAATCGACTGTTTGGCGGCGCCGGCAACGACACCTTGGACGGCGGAGCCGGCCTGGATACAGCGAGTTACAGCGCATCCGGCGCATCTTACGATCTTGCACCGATTTCCAGCGGCTTCACCATCAGCAGCGCCGAAGGTACCGACACTCTTTCAGGCATCGAACGCCTGCAATTCTCAGACAAGAAGATCGCGCTGGACGTGGCTCCATCCGAACATGCCGGACAAGCTCTTGAGTTTATCGGGGTCATGGCGCCTTCGCTGGTCCACACCCCGTCGATTGTGGGTGTAGTCCTTGGCCTGATCGATGGCGGCATGAACATGCAGGGCGTATTCCAACTCGCCATCGACATCGGGCTGGTTAACGACATTGCGGGCTCAAACAGCAATGCAGCCGTGGCCCAGATGGCTTATCGAAACGTGATTGGTGCCGAGGCCGATGCGGCCGTGACTGATCTTCTGGTGAGCTACATGGATGGGCGAATTGCAAGTTACTCTCAAGCTGCCTTTCTTTCGACGGTTGCCGGGATGGATGTCAATCAGGCGCACATTGGATTGATCGGATTACAGCAAACTGGGGTTGAATTCAGCTGACGTAGATGAAGTTCCGAAATGTGCCCACGCGAGGGCACTGACCGTCTTTGACGGAGCTTTCCTGCTTGGCATAAATGCTCCTGCTTGACATCGTATGCCTCACACACAGAATTCCTGACGACGCCCTGGAATGAGTGTCTTGGCTCAACCATTACCGCCCGCAGAAGCTTAGGCAATCTACTACAGGCAACTCGCCAATCAGGCAGCCACAGCGGACGCCTGACTTAAACCAAACAGCCTCCATGAAACCCGGGGCGGTTTCGAACCTGCGCTAAGGCGTGCTCTGACCTCGGGCTGATTTGTGGCTTGTCGTCCTCGTATTGATGCCACCGCGCTTCAAGAGCTTGAACATCCTCTTCGGTGAGTAGGACCTGCACCCGGTCTTGCGGACGCGTTCGAACATACAGGAATAGGCCGCAGTCCTTGCACTTGGTCTTACGGGCGTGCATCTTCCCAAGTGAAACGCCGCAGTTTGGACATGCTTGAGCGACGGACCCGAGCAGTTTCATGACGCCTACCCACTGTGATTCAATAACTGGAGTAACGTCTGGCCTGTTCCAGAGCCTTCCCGCCATTCGCGAATATCAGTGAACTGCAGCTTGCATTGCACACATTGGTACTGCCCTGTCGGCTGCATGGCACCGCTTTCGTTGCGTGCCAGCACGGGCCTGTAGGCGGTGGCACCACAACTGTGACAGGAATTGGTGGGGCGCCAGATGCTCATGACTTCATTGTGCAGTCCCTTGGCAGGAAGACCACCTGATGGTTAACCCTTGACGACACTGCCCATAGCTAATTGCAGGGAACGATCTGTGCATCGGGAAGTCGTGCGAGCGGCAAGAATCCGACTGGCAGAGCCGATTGGGCTTGGCTGGCCGGGACCTCAAAGATGCCAATACGACCGTCTGCAGCACCACAAACTGCTGGATATATGTTTCCGTCCACTCCGCAGGAAGCGGCAAGCACCGTTATTCCGGATTCAATGAGTTGTCGCTTGATTACTGCCAATTTCTGACCGCCTCCATTGCATTGCTTGGAGCCCATGTACTTGTAGATTTTGACACTGGCTGGCGACCCAGCAGCCTGAACTCCACCACAGGCAACCGTTGCCCCGACGATTGCCATCGCGAGATATCTCCACACCGCATGGTCTTTGTAAAGCATTTGTCTGATGGCGAGTAGTGGTCGAAAGGACGTGATCGAGTCTAGTGTTCGACTGACTCATCTTTGACCGGTAGACGTTCAGGGCGTCTGATAAATCTGACACGCCCATCTCGGTCAACGCACCAACGAAAAGACCTATTTTGGGCCAAGCGGCATCGGCTCTGTTGGTGCGAAAGCGTTTTCCAAATTCGACGGAACTGGTTCCACGGCACTTTCTTCTTGGGGCATAGTGGGTGCAAAGGCGTTTTCCTCATTCTTCACTGCTTCCATCCATGTGTCCCAGTCAGTATGACCGCCATCGCCTTCAATGACTTCGGGACTGTGTAGTGGGCCCGGAGTTTCCCATCTTTCGTCCCATCCTTCCCTGAACGCATCCAAGCGACTTCCCTTTGGCGCGACAGGAATTGGCGCCGTAGGTTCCGGCTCTGGTGTTGCCACCGTCTCTTTAGAGCGCTTGAATAATTTCTCGAGCATTTCGACGAATTATCTGATGCAGACCGGGTGAAATTCAAGGATTGTCCAGTTGGACCTTTTCAGAACCGGCCAGCCCCCCCCACCACCACCACCGAACCCCGCCCGAACCCACCCCGCCCAATGTGCCGATGCGCAATGAAAAAAGCCCGCTACGGTGACATAGCGGGCTTTTCTGATCTGGTGGCCTGGGACGGAATCGAACCATCGACACGCGGATTTTCAATCCGCTGCTCTACCAACTGAGCTACCGGGCCGGACTTGAAATTATAGCAGGGAATACGGCAGTTTCTCAGCCATGGCCCTGGCGTTTGCCGCGCGAGAGATCCACGCCCAATTGCTTGAGTTTGCGGTAAAGATGGGTACGCTCCAGGCCGGTCTTGTCGGCCACACGGGTCATGGAGCCGCCTTCGTTGGCGAGATGGAATTCAAAGTAGGCTTTCTCGAACTCGTCCCTGGCATCGCGCAGCGGCTTGTCGAGGTCGAAGCTCTGCCGTCCGACCGGGCCCAGGTCTTGCACGAGCGGCAATGCCATGCCCCCCGTCATCGCGGCCTCAACGGTCAGGTCGGAGGACGGAACTGGGGCTGACGTGCCCGCGATGGCTTTGCGGCCGCCTTCACGCGCCAGTCCCTGCTCCACGGCTTTGAGCAGTTTCTGGAGGGTGATCGGTTTTTCGAGAAAGGCCTGGGCACCGATGCGGGTGGCTTCCACGGCGGTGTCGATGGTGGCATGGCCACTCATCATGATGACCGGCATGGTGAGCAGGTTGCTGGCGGACCACTCTTTCAGCAAGGTGACGCCATCGGTATCCGGCATCCAGATGTCGAGCAGCACGAGGTCGGGCCGAGCCCGATGGCGTGCAGCCCGCGCCTGGGCCGCGTTTTCCGCAAGTTCGACGTTGTGGCCTTCGTCGTTGAGGATTTCCGACAGCAGGTCGCGAATGCCCAGTTCGTCGTCGACCACCAAGATATTTGCCATGATTGCTGTGTGCGTCCCCTGTTAAGCCAGCGACATCGATCAGGCGACCGGGCTGTTGTCCTTAGCGAATGATAGCGACACTTGGGCACCCCGAACGACTCCGTCGGACAAGCGGTTGGATATTTCGATGCGTGCGCCATGCTCATCGGCGATTTTCTTGACCACGGCCAAGCCCAGACCGGTTCCGCGCGCCTTGGTGGTCACATAGGGCTCGAACGCGCGCTTGAGAATGTGCTCGGGAAACCCGGTGCCATCATCAAGCACGCTGAGCCGAACCCGCCCGGAAGGCTTGACCCACTGGGTACGAATCTGCACCCGACCAGGCTCGCCTTCGCCTTTGCGCGCTTCTGTCGCATCCTGGGCGTTCTGCAACAGGTTGTGGATGACCTGGCGCAGTTGCTGCGCGTCGCCACGGATCAATGGGTTGTCCGGATCCAGCTCGACCCGGATCGGGTTGCCATCATCGCCCGAACCGTTGCCATAGAGATGAAGCACATCCAGCACCAGCGCGTTCAGGTCCAACGGCTGCAAATCGGCGGCCGGAAGTCGGGCATAGTCGCGGAATTCGTTCACCAGGCGTTTCATGGCGCCGACCTGGTCGACAATGGTCTTCACCGACTTGACGAGCACGGCGACATCCGGCTCGGCAAGCTTGGGGGCGAGTTTCATTTCCAGACGTTCGGCGGACAACTGGATCGGTGTCAGTGGGTTCTTGATTTCATGCGCGAGACGTTGCGCCACTTCGCCCCAGGCTTGGGCTCGCTGCGCGGAAACGATCTCGGAAATGTCGTCAAACACCAGAAGGCGGGTTTCGTCAGGGAGAACCGCACCACGCGCAACCAGTGTGATCGTGTCGGTGGCACCACCCTGTGCCGCCGTCTTCAGCTCAAACGATTGCTGCCAATGATCCAAGCCGTGCTGAAGGCGCTCACCCAGGAAGGCGTCGAATTGGGCCAGCACGCTACCGGCAAATGCATCCAGTCCGGGAATCGCACCAAATGGGCGGCCTTCGAAAGCCGCCATGGGCGCACGCAGGATTCGGGTGGCGCCGGGATTGGACGACAACACCACCCCTGCCGCGTCCAGAACCATCACGCCGGCGGTCAGGTTGTCCAGAATGGTCTGAAGATTGGCACGGGCGCGATCCACCTGGTCCATGCTGGCTTCAACGGCCTTGCGCGCCTCCAACAACTGTTGGGTCATGTCCGCGAAAGAACGGGTCAGCCCGCCCAGTTCATCGCGCCCCATCAGGGCTGATTTGGGTGTCAGATCGCCGGACGCGACCTGTTTGACCCCCTCAGCCAGCAGCAGCAGGGGGCGGGCCAACTGGTTGCCGAGCACCACCGCCAGCAAAATGGCCCCGAACACGGCCAGAAACAGACTGAGGGTGAGCGTTCCGATGTACATCCGGCGCAGCCCCTCGCGCCCCAAGGCCCGTTCCTGGTATTCCCGATTGGCCACCTGCACCGCCACCGCATTGGCCACCAAGGCCTGGGGAATGGGCTCGGTGACTTGCAGATAACGGGACTCATCCGCCAGACCGATCCGCGGCGTCGGCACCCAAGCGATCGCCCGAATGCGGGCCGTTCCGGCGTTTGCGCCGGCAGAAGCGCCTTCTTCCACGCCTTCCACGTGCGCCACCACCCCCTGACTTCGGGCACTACGGAATTGCTGAGCCGAAGGCCGTTCGGGGTTGATTTCGTAGCGCGACTTGCCGGCACTGGCGATCATTTTGCCCGATGCGCTCCAAAGCACGATGTCGGCTGCGCCAAGCTGATCGGCGAGTCGCTCCAGGCTGAGCACCGCCGTGGAGTCCGACGCGCCGGATAGCTGGGTGGCGGCGGTACGGGTTTTGTTGGCAAGGTCGGTAGCGAGCGTGTCAAGGGCGGTTCGGCCCAGGCTCAGTCCAGCCGTCAGCGCCCCTTCGACCTTCACGTCGAACCAGCTTTCGATCGAGCGCGAAACGAACTGGTAGGACACCACGTAGATCAGCAAACCGGGGGCGAACCCGACCAGCGCAAAAATCGCGGCCAGCTTGACCAGCAGGCGGCTGCCAAACTTGCCGCGGCGCAATCGCAAGGCAAGCCGGGTCACCATCCACAGGATGACGCCCACCAACAGTCCGGCCACCACGACATTCAGCACGAACAGTCGGGCGTAGTTTTGCTCGTAGAGTTCGCGGTTGTTGGTGGCGAGTGTCAGAAGCAAGAGCAGCACGAGCCCGATGGCGACCATCGCGGCGACGCCCACGACAATGCCCCAACGCACGGCGCGGGACTGGAACACCCGCTCTGGCTTGAAGCCGCTCTCCGATGCGCTCACTTGCCGGTCTCCGAACCCAGGCGATAGGTGCGGGTTGCCGAAAGGATCCACTCCGAATTGCCGACCACGCCGATCTGGAACGGGCGCGGCAACTGGGCGGTGTCAAGCCTGAAACGAAACTCGACGTATTGCCTGGAGTCCGGATCAAGCAACGCCGAATCACCAATCCTCCAACGAACCTGACGCTGCAGAGCCTGCAAGGCATCGTCCAACGAGTCGAAGTTCTGGGTGATGCTGACGCCCAGACCCGCATTGCCGATGGGCTCCGGGGAGACGTTGATGCGCCAACGTCGCGTGAGCGGCTGGTAAGCGAGTCGGATGTATTTGGTTGCCAGCGCCAGTCTCCGGTCGTACCAGTACCACCGATCCCGCAGGAGTTCGGCCTCGGCCACAAAATGCAAGGCGACCCCCTTGCTCAACGTGTCGACCATGATCGACGGAAGGTCCAGCCTGATCTGGGCGCTGAGAAAAAGCCCGTCGTCTGCGCGCTCTACACGCAATTGCGTGATTTCCACGGGTGGCCCCTCTGCTCGCACCAAGGTTGGCACACTGGCGAGCAGCATCCATGCGACCGCCCAGCCGAGGAGGCTAAGGCAGGCGTTTTTCAAGCACCGCGTAGAAAAAACCGTCGTGGTCACCGGGTTGATTGTCCGGGACAGCGCTTTCCGCCGCCCGGAATTGGGGCATTAAATGGCCAGGTGAGGCTTGAAGCCGGGCATCGGTGTTGCTTGCAACAAACGCTTTGATCTGATCGCTGCCTTCTTCCCGAAACACCGAACAGGTGCAGTACAGCAACCGCCCGCCCGGTTTGAGAAGCGGCCAAAGGGCCTTCAACAGCCGAGCCTGCGATGCCGCCAGCTGGCCAACGTCGCTTTCTCGCCGCAGCCAACGGACATCGGGATGCCGCCGCACGATGCCGGAAGCGGTGCACGGCGCGTCGAGCAGGATGGCGTCGAAACACCCTCCATTCCACCAAGCGGCGGTATCCGCAGCGTCCTGCGCAATCACGCGGGCGCGGAGTCCGAGACGCTTCAGGTTGGCGTTGATTCGTTCGCAACGAACCGGATCGACATCCAGCGCGGTGACCCGGCCCGCGCCCAACTCCAGCAAATGGGCCGTCTTGCCACCCGGTGCAGCGCAGGCATCCAGCACTTGGGCAGTTCCCAGTGACGAAAGACCCTCCAGCAGCAACGGCGCCGCGAGCTGCGCCCCCGCATCCTGCACCGAGACCAGCCCCTCCTGGAAGCCCGGCAGTTCGTGGACTTGCATCGGTCGCTCGAGCACAACACCTGAGATCCCGAGGCGCGCCGCTCTGAGCCCGGTCGCGGCAAGCATCTCCAGGTAATGCTCCACGGTGCTGCGCCTGAGATTGATCCGCAACGACATCGGCGCCTGCCGGTTGCTCGCTTCGAGAATGCCCTGCCAGTGGTCCGGATGATCGTTCTTCAGCCGCTTGATCCACCAGGACGGGTGGTTCCATTTTGCAACCGGGTCGCTGTCCGTCGCGATCATCAGTGTTTCCCGCTCACGCAGGAACCGGCGCAGGCAGGCGTTGACGAACGGCGCGCTTGGTCGCAGCGAGCGATCCTGTTTCGCCGCCTCGACCGCCTGATCAACCAGGGTGAAGGCCTCGTACGGCGCATCTTCTACCGGCACCAGCAAGGCCAAAGCCGAAGACAACAACGCGTCGACCCCGGGAGGCGGCGCACGTCGCGCCAATGCCCGACGCAAGGCCTCGGCCCTTCCCAGACAGCGCAGCACCTGAAATGCCAGCGCCTGCACGCCCGGTCGAAGTTCCCGATCCACCTGATCCAGCACCGTGGTAAGCGAGCGACCGCCGCGTACCTCCTGCAGCACGTCCGCGACGGCCAGAAGTTGTCGCCACAAAGGCACGGAATGATTTGTCATCACAACAGCCGCCGAATGTCCTGGCTCAGGCAACGGACCGGTTCCAGGCAAGAGGTTCAGCCGTTCTGAAATGCCAGACTCCCGCCAGAATCACCGCCGGAAATTGCCGGATGGCCATGTTGTACGCCGCCACCGTCGTATCAAAAGCGGCCGCAAGGGCCACGGCCTGTTCATCCAGTCCCGCCAGCCGGGCCCGCAGATCCCGCGGGTTCAAGACAGCATCCAGACCGTCGGCCTCCGGCGCCCGCCAGGCGTTGGTGAGCACGTCGTACGCTGTGGAAAAGGCACGCAGGTGTTCGGCGTCCAGTGGACGGGCGCGCGCATTGGAAAGCGCCTGTGCAAACTGGCCGGCAGCTGCTTCGAGCCGAGACCACGCCGCCATTTCGATGCCGGCATGCGCATCGACACCGTCGCGGCCCTCCAGTTGGCCTGCCTTGATCAAGGCGGGTTGGACCGCCACCACGTTGTCCAGCGCCGAAAACGCCCTCACCGCGTCCGACCGGAGACGAACCAGCCGGTTATAGGCCCCCACAGCCCAGAAAGCCAGCGTCGCGACCAGCAAGCCGAGCACCATCGTCGTCGTCATCTCAAACCGTTGCGCCGGAAACCGGCAAGTCCGAACAGATATTCAAAACAAAAAGGCCCAAAGCCAGCGATTACTGGTCTTTGGGCGCTATCAATTGAGGACTATTGAATCAACCGGCCGTGGCATCCTCATTGCTGACGGACGCATCGGGCGGCGCGCCCTCGCCCGCAAGCTCTGCCGCTTCGGCATCCGCGATGGCGCGGCGCTCGGCATCGTCCATCAGGTCTTTCGCCTTGCGCGCCTGGTGATAGGCCTGTCCAGTCCCGGCAGGGATCAGGCGTCCAACGATGACGTTTTCTTTCAGGCCTCGCAGTTCATCGCGCTTGCCCATGATGGCAGCTTCGGTCAGCACCCGGGTCGTCTCCTGGAACGAAGCCGCCGAAATGAACGAGTCGGTCGACAGCGAAGCCTTGGTGATGCCCAGCAGCAAGTTGGTGTAGGTGACCGGAATCTTGCCTTCGGCGCGCAACGCGTCGTTGGTGTCCAGCATCTCCGACCGTTCCACCTGCTCGCCGGCGATGTAGCTTGAATCGCCCGGGTTTCCGACCACGACACGGCGCAGCATCTGGCGCACGATCACTTCGATGTGCTTGTCGTTGATCTTCACACCCTGAAGGCGGTAGACGTCCTGCACCTCGTCGACGATGTAGCGAGCAAGCTCCTCGACACCCAGCAGGCGCAGGATGTCCTGCGGGTCCGCGGGCCCGTCGACGATGGACTCGCCCTTGTTGACGACCTGTCCCTCGTGGACCAGGATGTTCTTGTCCTTGGGAATCAGTTCGTCCCAGACCTTCCCATCCGGATCGGTGATCTGCAAGCGGACCTTGCCCTTGGTTTCCTTGCCGAACGACACGGTTCCGGTCATTTCGGCCAGCATGCCCTTGTCCTTGGGTGAGCGAGCCTCGAACAGCTCGGCCACACGCGGCAGACCGCCGGTGATGTCTCGGGTTTTCTGGCCTTCGATCGGGATACGGGCCAGAACCTCGCCAGGACCCACATCCTGCCCATCGCGAATCTGGATCAGGGCGCCGATCTGGAAGCCGATCGTCACCGAGTGATCGGTGCCGGGGATCTTGACTTCGTTGCCAGCCGCATCGATCAGCTTGACCTGCGGGCGCACGACCTTGGCGGCGCCGCGGCGTTTCGGATCGATCACGACCAGTGTGGACAGCCCGGTGACCTCGTCGACCTGCTTGGCCACCGTCAGGCCTTCTTCGACGTTCTCAAACTTCGCGCGGCCCGCGAATTCGGTGATGATGGGCCGGGTCAACGGATCCCAGTTGGCGAGGACCGTGCCCGCCTTGACGGACTGGTCGGCCTTGACCGTCAACGTGGCGCCATACGGCACCTTGTGGCGCTCGCGCTCGCGACCGTGTTCATCGTGAATGACGATCTCTCCCGAACGTGCGATCACAACGAGTTCGCCCTTGCTGTTGGTCACGTACCGCATCGTCGCGTTGAAACCGATCATCCCGTTGGACTTGGCCTCGACACTGGATGCAATCGCCGCGCGGGATGCTGCGCCGCCGATGTGGAAGGTCCGCATCGTGAGCTGGGTGCCGGGCTCACCGATCGACTGCGCTGCGATCACGCCGACCGCCTCGCCGGTGTTGATCAGGCCGCCACGGCCCAGGTCGCGGCCGTAGCACTTGGCACAAATGCCAAATCGGGTCTCGCAGGTCAAGGCCGTGCGAACGCGGATTTCATCGACGCCGTGCGCTTCCAGCACGTCGATGGCGTCTTCATCCAGCATTTCACCGGCACGGACCAACACCGACTGGTCTTCGGGGTGGAGGATGTCCTCGGAAGCCGTGCGTCCCAGAATGCGCTCACGCAGCGACTCGATGACCTCGCCGCCTTCGACGATGGAACGCATCAGCGAACCGTTGTGTGTACCGCAATCGTCCTCTGTCACCACCAGATCCTGCGTCACGTCAACGAGGCGACGGGTCAGGTAGCCCGAGTTGGCCGTCTTCAATGCCGTGTCCGCCAGACCTTTGCGGGCGCCGTGGGTGGAGATGAAGTACTGCAGCACATTCAATCCCTCACGGAAGTTGGCCGTGATCGGTGTCTCGATGATCGAGCCGTCGGGCTTGGCCATCAGGCCGCGCATGCCGGCAAGCTGGCGGATTTGCGCAGCTGAGCCACGCGCCCCGGAGTCCGCCATCATGTAGATCGAGTTGAACGATTCCTGGTCCGCTTCCTTGCCATGCCGGTCGGTGGTTTTCTGCTTGGCCAACTGGGCCATCATGACTTTGGAGACTTCGTCACCGGCCTTGCCCCAGATATCCACCACCTTGTTGTAGCGCTCGCCGGCCGTGACCAGGCCGGAGACGTATTGCTGTTCGATCTCCCGGACTTCCTTTTCCGAGCGCTCGATGATCCCGGCCTTTTCCTTGGGCACCAGCATGTCGTCGATGCAGATCGAGATGCCGGACTTGGTGGCCAGGCGGAAGCCGTTTTGCAGCAGTTTGTCGGCAAAAACCACTGTCTCCTTCAGGCCGCACTTGCGGAACGAGACGTTGATGAGCTTGGAGATTTCCTTCTTCTTCAACGCCTTGTTGATGTTGGCGAACGGCAGGCCCTTGGGCAGGATTTCACTCAGCAGAGCACGCCCGACGGTGGTTTCCACCAGCGACGTGGAGGGGACGAACTCGCCCGTGCTCTTGTCCTTGGTGTATTCGGTCATGCGCACGCTGATCCGCGCGGTCAGCTCGACCTCACCGGCGTCCAGAGCGCGCTGCACTTCACCGGTGTCCGCAAACACCAGGCCTTCGCCCTTGGCATTGATGCGATCGCGCGTCGTGTAGTACAGGCCCAACACAACGTCCTGAGACGGAACGATGGACGGCTCTCCCGACGCAGGGAACAGGATGTTGTTGGACGCGAGCATCAGGGTGCGCGCTTCCATCTGCGCTTCGACCGACAGCGGCACGTGCACAGCCATCTGGTCGCCATCGAAGTCCGCGTTGAACGCCGCGCAGACCAGCGGATGCAGCTGGATGGCCTTGCCTTCGATCAGGATCGGCTCGAAGGCCTGGATGCCCAGGCGGTGCAGCGTGGGCGCCCGGTTCAGCATCACCGGATGTTCCTTGATGACTTCTTCCAGGATGTCCCAGACCACCGGCGTGCCGGATTCGACTTCCTTCTTGGCTGCCTTGATCGTGGTGGCGATACCCATCGCTTCCAGGCGCGCGAAGATGAACGGCTTGAACAGCTCCAGCGCCATCAGCTTGGGCAGGCCGCACTGGTGCAGCTTCAGGGTCGGGCCGACAGTTATCACTGAACGACCAGAGTAGTCGACGCGCTTGCCCAGCAGGTTCTGGCGGAAACGACCGCTCTTGCCCTTGATCATGTCGGCCAAGGACTTGAGGGCGCGCTTGTTGGCGCCCGTCATGGCCTTGCCACGGCGACCGTTATCCAGCAGGCTGTCCACGGCTTCCTGCAGCATGCGCTTCTCATTGCGCGCGATGATTTCTGGCGCCTTGAGCTCCAGCAGACGACGAAGACGGCTGTTGCGGTTGATGACGCGGCGGTACAGGTCGTTCAAGTCCGAGGTGGCGAAGCGGCCACCGTCCAGCGGCACCAACGGACGCAGGTCCGGCGGCAGCACCGGCAGCACGTCCAGCACCATCCACTCGGGCTTGATGCCCGACTTCTTGAAGGCCTCCAGAACCTTGAGGCGCTTGGCGTTCTTCTTGACCTTGACCTCGGATCCGGTCAGGTCGTTGCGCAGGCGCTCGGTGGACACCTCCAGATCGATGCCTTGCAACAACTCCTTGATGCCTTCGGCGCCCATCTTGGCCTCGAATTCATCGCCGTATTCCTTGCGCTTGGCGTCGTAGTCGTCCTCCGACATGATGCTGAACTTTTTCAGCGGCGTCATGCCGGGGTCGGTCACCACATAGGCTTCAAAGTAGAGCACGCGCTCGATGTCGCGCAGCGTCATGTCCAGAACCAGACCCAGACGCGATGGCAGCGACTTGAGGAACCAGATGTGGGCGCAGGGCGCGGCCAGGTCGATGTGGCCCATGCGCTCGCGGCGCACCTTGGTCTGCGTGACTTCAACACCGCACTTTTCGCAGATGACACCGCGATGCTTCAGGCGTTTGTACTTGCCGCACAGGCATTCGTAGTCCTTGATGGGGCCGAAGATCTTGGCGCAGAACAGGCCGTCGCGTTCGGGCTTGAAGGTGCGGTAGTTGATGGTCTCGGGCTTCTTCACTTCACCGAAGGACCAGGAGCGGATCTTCTCGGGCGACGCCAGACCGATCTTGATCGCATCGAAATGCTCATCGGGCGTGAACTGCTTGAACAGGTCGAGTAGGGACTTCATGGGACTCTTTCCTTTTCAATTAAGAACGTTCGAGTTCAATGTCGATGCCCAAGGAACGGATTTCCTTGACCAGAACGTTGAAGGATTCCGGCATGCCGGCATCGATGGAGTGCTCGCCCTTGACGATGCTTTCATACACCTTCGTGCGCCCTTGCACGTCGTCGGACTTGACGGTGAGCATTTCCTGCAGCACGTAGGCCGCGCCATAGGCTTCCAGCGCCCAGACTTCCATTTCACCGAAGCGCTGTCCACCGAATTGAGCCTTGCCACCCAAGGGTTGCTGCGTGACCAGGCTGTACGGTCCGGTCGAACGGGCGTGCATCTTGTCGTCCACCAGGTGATGCAGCTTCAGAAAGTGCATGTAGCCGATCGTGGTCGGGCGTTCGAACGGGTCACCCGTGCGGCCATCGAACAGGTTGGCCTGGGTGCGGGTCTGGGTGAGCCCCTTGCGCTTGACCACGTCATCCGGATAAGCCAGCTTGAGCATGGCGCGGATTTCCTCCTCCGAGGCGCCGTCGAACACCGGCGTGGCAAACGGTACGCCGGTGCTGAGGTTCTGGGCCATCTCGAGCACGTCAGCATCGCTCAGTTGTGCCAGTTCTTCCTTGCGTCCGGTGCCGTTGTACAGGTCTTCCATGAAGGTGCGCAATTCGGCCACCCTGGCCTCGGCCTGCAGCATGTCGCCGATGCGCTGGCCGATGCCCTTGCCCGCCCATCCCAGGTGAACTTCGAGCACCTGACCGACGTTCATGCGCGACGGCACGCCCAGCGGATTGAGAACGATGTCACAGGGCGTTCCATCCGCCATGTAGGGCATGTCTTCGACCGGAACGATCTTCGACACCACGCCCTTGTTGCCATGACGGCCGGCCATCTTGTCGCCGGGCTGCAGGCGGCGCTTGACGGCCAGATAGACCTTGACCATCTTGAGGACGCCCGAAGGCAGTTCATCGCCCTGCGTGAGCTTCTTGCGTTTTTCTTCAAAGGCGAGGTCGAAACTGTGTCGGGTCTGCTCCAGGGAGTTCTTGATGCTCTCCAACTGGGACGCGACGTCATCCTCCGCGGGTCGAATGTCGAACCAGTGGAACCGATCCACGCCGGCCAGATAGGCTTTGTCGATCTTGGTGCCTTTGGCCAGCTTCTGCGGGCCACCATTGGCCACGCGTCCCGTCAGCAGCTTGGCAATGCGATCAAAGGCATCGGCCTCGACGATCCGGAGTTGATCGTTCAGATCGAGGCGGAAGCGCTTGAGCTCATCGTCGATGATCTGTTGGGCGCGCTTGTCGCGCTGGATGCCTTCGCGCGTGAACACCTGCACATCGATCACGGTGCCCTGCGAGCCCTGATCCACCCGCAGCGAAGTGTCCTTCACGTCCGAGGCTTTTTCGCCGAAGATCGCGCGCAACAGTTTCTCTTCCGGCGTCAGAGTGGTCTCGCCCTTGGGGGTCACCTTGCCCACCAGCGTGTCGCCCGGTTGGACCTCGGCGCCGACGTAGATGATGCCGGACTCGTCCAGCCGATTGAGCTGCTGTTCCGACAGGTTGGGGATGTCCCGCGTGATTTCTTCGGCGCCCAGCTTGGTGTCGCGGGCCATCACGACCAGTTCTTCGATATGGATCGAGGTATACCGGTCTTCGGCCACCACACGCTCGGAGATGAGGATCGAGTCTTCGAAATTGAATCCGTTCCAGGGCATGAACGCGATCAGCATGTTCTGACCGATGGCGATTTCGCCCAGATCGGTGGACGCGCCGTCGGCAATGACGTCGCCCTTGGCCAGCTTGTCACCCTTCTTGACGATCGGACGCTGGTGAATGTTCGTGTTCTGGTTCGAACGCTGGTACTTGATCAGGTTGTAGATGTCCACCCCGACTTCGCCTGCCACCGCTTCGTTGTCGTTGACACGGATCACGATGCGGGTGGCATCCACGTAGTCGACAACGCCACCGCGGGTGGCGGTCACCACGGTTCCCGAGTCAATGGCCGCGACACGTTCGATGCCCGTGCCGACCATTGGCTTTTCTGGGCGCAGAACGGGAACCGCCTGACGCGACATGTTGGCGCCCATCAGCGCGCGGTTGGCGTCGTCATGCTCGAGAAACGGCACCAGCGAGGCAGCCACCGATACGATCTGCGCGGGCGAAACGTCCATGTACTGCACACGCTCGGCACTGACCAGGATGGACTCGCCCTTTTCGCGTGCCGACACAAGATCACCGGTCAGTCGGCCTTCCTTGTCGAGCGCCGCGTTCGCCTGGGCGATGACGTACTTGCCTTCCTCGATCGCGGACAGGTAGTCGATCTGATTCGTCACTTTGCCCTCGGCGACGCGGCGATAAGGCGTCTCGATGAAACCGTATTCGTTCAGTCGCGCGTACAGAGCCAGAGAGTTGATCAGGCCGATGTTCGGACCTTCCGGTGTCTCGATCGGGCACACCCGGCCGTAATGGGTCACATGCACGTCGCGGACCTCAAACCCGGCGCGCTCGCGCGTGAGACCACCCGGGCCCAGGGCCGACACCCGTCGCTTGTGCGTGATCTCGGCGAGCGGGTTGGTCTGGTCCATGAACTGCGACAGCTGCGACGCGCCAAAGAACTCCTTGAGCGCCGCGGAAATCGGCTTGGAATTGATCAGGTCGTGCGGCATCAGCGGCTCTTGCTCCGCCTGGCCGAGACGCTCCTTGACCGCCTTCTCGATACGCGCCAGACCGGTTCGGTACTGGTTTTCCGCAAGTTCGCCCACACAGCGAACCCGGCGGTTGCCCAGGTGATCGATGTCGTCGACCTCGCCCCGACCATTGCGCAGATCCACCAGGATCTTGACCACGGCCAGGATGTCTTCATTGGTCAGGACCATCGGTCCGGTCGATTCTTCACGCCCCATCTTCGCATTGAACTTCATGCGACCGACGCGGGAGAGGTCATACGTGTCAGGGTTGTAGAACAGGCGCTGGAACAGGGCCTGCACGGCGTCTTCGGTCGGCGGCTCACCGGGTCGCATCATGCGGTAGATGGCGACCCGCGCGGCGAACTCGTCGACCGTCTCGTCGATGCGCAAGGTCTGCGAGATATACGCGCCCTGGTCCAGTTCGTTCGTGTAGATGCACTGCAGATCCTGGATGCCCGCGCTGCGCAGTTTCTTCAACAACGCTTCCGTCAGTTCTTCGTTTGCCTTCGCGATGATTTCGCCGGTGTCGGCATCGACAATGCCACGGGCGACCACGCGGCCGATCAGCAGGTCTTCGGGTACGCTGATGTGCGTGGTACCGGACTGCTCGAGTTCTCGCGTATGCCGCGCCGTTACACGCTTGTCCTTTGCGACAACCACCTTGCCAGACTTGTCGGTGATGTCAAACCGCGCCACTTCGCCGCGCAGACGTTCAGCGACGAACTCCATTTGCGCGCCGCTGTCCATGAGCCGGAAGTGGTCGTTGACGAAAAAGTTGGCCAGGATCGATTCGGGGTTCAGACCAATCGCCTTCAGCAGGATGGTGACCGGCATCTTGCGGCGGCGGTCGACCCGGAAATAGAGGATGTCTTTCGGGTCGAATTCGAAGTCGAGCCACGAGCCCCGATACGGGATGATGCGAGCGGAAAACAGCAACTTGCCGGAACTGTGTGTCTTGCCCTTGTCGTGTTCGAAGAACACGCCCGGCGAACGGTGCAACTGGGACACGATCACCCGCTCCGTGCCATTGATGATGAAGGAGCCTTTGTCGGTCATGAGGGGCACTTCGCCCATGTAAACCTCTTGCTCTTTCACCTCCTTGACCACTTTGGACTGCGAGGTCGATGACTCACGGTCGTAGATGATCAGTTGCACCCGCGCCCGCACCGCCGACCCGTAGGTCAACCCGCGCGTCTGGCATTCGCGAACATCAAAGGCCGGCTTGGCAAGGTTGTATTCGACGAACTTCATCTCCACGAAGCCGTTGTGCGAGACGATCGGGAAAGCGGCTTCAAAGGCTGCCTGCAGACCTTCCTGCGTGCGTTTCCTGGGGTTTGCGTCGGCTTGCAGGAACGCGGTGTAGGCATCCTTCTGCATCTGGAGCAGGTAGGGTACTTCAAGCACGCTTTCACGGCTGCCGAAGCTCTTGCGGATGCGCTTGCGTTCTGTGTATGAATAGGCCATGGATTCTCCGGTCAAAGACAAACGTCCTGGGTCTTTGCGACGTGTGGGCCGGGTTGGAAGCCCGGCGGACTTGGTGGCTGGCCTCTACCAACCGATGGCGGACGATCGCGCGTTGCACGCGACCCGAACCAAGCCGTCTTCTGCAGTCGGGGTCAGAAGACACAAACAAGCGGCGACTCGCGCCGTTTGTTTGTGTGCTCTTACAAGCAAGAAAGGCTGGAGGCCCTGTCCGGCACCTCCAGCCCCGCACACTCGGTCGATTACTTGAGTTCGACCTTGGCGCCTGCTTCTTCCAGCTTCTTCTTGGCGGCCTCGGCGTCTGCCTTGGCCATGGCTTCCTTGACCACCTTGGGCGCCCCATCCACCACGTCCTTGGCTTCCTTCAGGCCCAGGCCGGTGATTTCGCGGACGGCCTTGATGACCGACACCTTGTTCGCGCCGGCTTCGGCCAGGACAAGGTTGAACTCGGTCTTCTCTTCGGCGGCAGGTGCGCCAGCGCCACCGCCACCACCAGCTGCCGGGGCCGCCATGGCCGCAGCGCTCACGCCGAATTTTTCTTCAATCGCTTTCACCAGGTCGTTGAGTTCCATGACCGTCATGCTGTCCAGCGCGGTCAAGAATGCGTCTTTATCGAATGCCATTTTGATTTCCTGTCAAGTTTGTTTCTATCGGCTGCGGCTGTTACGCGGCAGCAGCTTCGGCGGGAGCTCCCGCGCCTCTCTTCTCGGCCAAAGCCGCCAGCACTCGGGCCGTGCGGGAAATGGGCGACTGCATCAAGCCCAACAACTGAGCCAACAGCACTTCCTTGGATGGAATGCTGGCCAGCTGCTTCACCCCGTTCACGTCCAGGGCCTTGCCGCCATACGCACCGGCCCGGATGACCAACTTGTCGTTGGTCTTCGCGAACTCGGCCACCACCTTGGCGGCAGCCACTGCGTCTTCGGAAAAGCCGTAGATCAGAGGGCCGGTCATCTGGTCGGCGACAACATCAAAAGCGCTACCGGCAACAGCACGGCGAGCCAGGGTGTTCTTCAACACACTCAGGCTCACACCGTTGCTGCGCGCGTTATTGCGCAGTTTGGTCATGTCAGCGACCGTGATGCCGCGGTACTCCGCGATCACGAGCGTTTGAGCTTTAGCGGCGAGGCCGGTCACATCACTGATGACCGCTTCTTTCTCACTGCGATTCAGACTCAAGGTCTACTCCTTCATTTGCGCTTGACGGCTGTTGCCGCCTCACGCGCCACATTGCAGCGATCAACCTTCAACGAAACTTTCATTCCATCTGCGGCGGGATCGCCATCTGCGTTGGCCCCGAGCTGTCTGGCGAACCATCAAACTCTGCGATTAAGCGAGGTTTCCCTCGCGCCAACGGTCTTGGATGACCTGCAACCGTCTTGGACCGTTGCAGCCCACCACATCAGACGACGTTTTCACGTCGCCTGAATTTCCGCGATTACGCCGAGATGGACTGGGTGTCCACGCGGACCCCCACACCCATGGTCGACGACACCGCCACTTTGCGCAAATACACCCCTTTGCTGGAAGCCGGTTTGGCTTTGGTCAGCGCATCGATGAGCGCAGCAAGGTTGCCCTTGAGCTGGTCCGAATCAAACGAACGACGACCGATGGTCGAGTGAACGATGCCAGCCTTGTCAACCCGGAATTGGACCTGACCGGCCTTGGCGTTCTTCACAGCGGTGGCGACGTCGGGCGTCACGGTACCGACCTTCGGGTTCGGCATCAGGCCGCGCGGCCCCAGAACCTGACCCAGCGTGCCCACGACGCGCATCGCGTCGGGTGCGGCAATCACGACGTCGAAAGGCATGTCACCCGCCTTGACCATTGCGGCCAGGTCGTCCATCCCGACGATGTCAGCGCCAGCCGCCTTCGCTTCTTCCGCCTTGGCGCCTTGCGCGAACACGGCGACCCGCTTGGTTTTTCCGGTTCCATTGGGCAGCACGACCGCGCCACGGACCACTTGATCCGACTTCTTGGCATCGACGCCCAGCTGAACCGCCACATCGATGGATTCGTCAAACTTGGCGTTCGCGCATTCCTTGACGATGCTCAGGGCATCGGTCAGCGGATACAGCTTGTTGCTGTCAACCTTGCCTTGCAAGGCCTTTTGTTTCTTGGTTAGCTTGGACATTTAGACACCCTCCACATTCACGCCCATCGAGCGTGCAGACCCGGCGATGGTCCGAACGGCTGCATCCAGGTCGGCCGCAGTCATGTCTTTCATCTTGGTCTTGGCGATCTCTTCCAGCTGAGCCCGGGTAATCACACCCACCTTGTCGGCGTTCGGCTTGGACGATCCCTTGGTCAGCTTGATGGCTTTCTTGATCAGCGTGGTCGCCGGCGGCGTCTTGATGATGAAGGTAAAGCTCTTGTCGGCAAAAGCGGTGATCACGACCGGCAGCGGCAGGCCCGGCTCAACACCTTGGGTCTGGGCGTTGAACGCCTTGCAGAACTCCATGATGTTCAGACCGCGCTGACCCAACGCGGGGCCGATCGGGGGGGACGGGTTGGCCTTGCCTGCTGGCACTTGCAGCTTGACGAAGCCGACGATTTTTTTCGCCATTGATTACTCCTTTCGGGTGCAAACGCCTCAGACGCTGCTGGAGGCTCCCCGACGTTAACGACTCACCAGATTTCCACCTGCACCGAGTCGCTAGGCGCAGGCAGGTTCATCAGGTCTTTTCAACCTGACTGAATTCAAGCTCCACCGGCGTGGCTCGACCGAAGATCGTGACCGAAACACGCACCTTGTTCTTCTCGTAGTTGACCTCTTCGACCGTGCCATTGAAGTCGGTGAAGGGGCCCTCTTTGACTCGAACGTACTCCCCGACCTCAAACTCCACCTTGTGGCGGGGTTTGTCGGTTCCTTCCTGCATCTGGCTGACGATCTTCTGGACGTCTTCTTCGGAGATGGGCGCCGGTCGATTCTTCGCGCCACCCACAAAGCCTGTGACTTTGTTGGTGTGCTTCACGAGATGCCAGGTTTCATCGTCCATGACCATCTCGACCAGAACATAGCCTGGGAAAAATTTGCGTTCCGTGGTCTTCTTCTGGCCGTTGCGGACCTCTACCACCTCCTCGGTGGGAACCAGGATCCGCCCGAACTTGCCCTGCATGCCAGCACGGTTGATGCGCTCCTGGATGTTCCGCTCGACCGCCTTTTCCATGCCGGAATAGGCATGGACCACGTACCATTTCAGATCGGGGTTGGACGCCGGGCTTGCCACAGCGGTTTCGACTGCATCGGTCATTACTTCCTCCACCCCAGAATCAGGTCGTAAAACACCCACTCCAGCGTCTTGTCCGTCAACCAAAGGAACAGCGCCATGACGACCACGAATGCAAAGACATACAGCGTCATCTGAATGGCCTCCTTGCGCGAAGGCCAGACCACTTTCTTGACTTCACGCCAGGCATCGCGACCAAACGCGACAAGCTGCTTTCCTGGCTCGGAAGCCAGAAAAACAACCACGGCGGCGCCCAAACCGGCAAGAAGGGCTGCCCACTGAGCGATGGCACCCTGCTTGGACAGCAGGTAGTACCCCGCGAGGGCGACAACCACCAGCGCCGCAGAAGCGGCCAGCTTGGCCTTGTCAGCTCCGGTATTGACGGTATCCACTTGTTGTGAAGAAGCCATGTGAGGCGATTCCTGCGCTTTTCAGCCTTGATTCTGGCGCCTGCCTTATGAGACGCTGAAGCCCGCCAGAGGTCTGGCGGGCTTTTGAGAGCCACTTCTCAGGTGGCAGGGGCAGTAGGAATCGAACCTACAACCTTCGGTTTTGGAGACCGACGCTCTGCCAATTGAGCTATACCCCTACGATAAATTACGCCAGAATCTTGGCCACGACACCGGCGCCGACGGTACGACCGCCCTCGCGGATGG